>Ga0256405_10000456_pt1 | contig 134888 bp, 108 predicted proteins | sample RumenRJG_02DNA_FD_189096 | JGI IMG/M metagenome (GOLD analysis project Ga0256405, IMG submission 189096) | Bovine rumen microbial communities from Lethbridge, Alberta, Canada - RJG_02 | ecosystem: Host-associated > Mammals > Digestive system > Stomach > Rumen | place: Canada: Alberta...
TGGTGAGGGATGTCAGGCCGCTGCAGCCCCAGAAAGCCTGAGTGCCGATGCTTGTCACGCTGCTGGGTATGGTGAGGGATGTCAGGCCGCTGCATTCATAGAAGGCAGACCCGCCGATTGTTGTCACGCTGCTGGGTATGGTGAGGGATGTCAGGCCGCTGCAATGCCCGAAAGCACCCGCACCAATTGATGTAACGTCATATTTTTCTCCATTGTATTCGATACTCTCAGGAATGGATATGTGCCCTGTATAACTAGATTCTACAACAGATGCCGTTTTATTTTTGTTGTTGATACTATAATTTATACCATCAATAATTTTCTCGTAACCATTAGCAGAAGAGAACGTTTTGTTGTTGATACTATAATTTATACCATCAATAATTGAGGCATTTACTTTAATATCCATCATACTCAAGAGTACAAGGAGTAACATTGTAATGTTTAAGTGTTTCATACGTTGTTTTAGTCTAAATGTGTTTAACAATATTGTATTCTCCCAATTGGAATATAATCTATGCCTATTCTGGCAAGAACCTTACTTCCATCAATTTCAACATCGTCAAAACCTTGTAGCATATCGCCCAGATTCTTTTTAATGTCTTCAACTGACGATACCATCACAGGAGTTCCACCATTCCGAGTAAATAACATTTTTCCTTTCATGCTTTTTTATTATAGTTCTCTGATTGTTTGTGAATTGCCATCATTTGAGGGAGTTGCTTGTTGAATTCATAATTGCGGATGTTTTTATCTGTATTACTGATAAAAGTCCATACTGCCTTACTGAGTTTCAGCAGTTTTTCTTTTGTAACAACTTGTTTCTCACCATCAGAACTATAACCCTGATTATGGGTTAACCAATTCCTAATCTCTATCGCTTCTTTTAAATCTTTATTCCAAAGGTCATTTACATCAAGACCAAATCCGTGCTTGAACATCTTGGGTATATTATGCATGGAACGGAAACAAGGCTTCTTGAACAGCCCCTTGATGTAATCTCTAGACAATGCCATACCTTCTTCGTGTTTTCCACATGCTTTAGCAAAACTTTCCCATGTCTCATCATTAGAAAGAACTTGTTTGGCAATCGTATAATGGCAATATATATCAAGCATTGAGATAATCTTGCACCAGATAGCCTCATATAGATATGCCATACAACGTCTATCCAACTTGGATACTTCTTCGATGCTATTTTCAATAATGGTTTTATCCATCAGAGCTGTAACAAAACTCATGTCAAATCGCCAATCATATTCCCACTCTATTGGATGGGTTGATAGGATGTTCTTGTCTGGTAACCCTACAATGTTCATAGAAGAGTCTTTGTACACTATCTCATAAATGTGACCACATGAATCCTGTACATGATCTATAAAGCCCTCCTTTACAGAAGATAATTCTTCACTGCGAAAATTCATCTCATTCCCACATTCACAGCATCGAAACTTAACTTTTAAAAAGTCTGCATCAATGGAGTCATAATGAATGATAGCCATACGATATTAGTGTTGTGTCTTTCAACTCCCTAAAAAGAGACGATAAACAAAAGTTGGTGGCTATATATACAAAAAGCGTGGGGAGTTCTCCTGTCACTCGTCCCACGTTTCGAGGCTCTGGCATGCCCATCTGTCTGAACGAGCAACGCCGAAGCCCACGCATTGTATATAAACGACAAGAAAGCATAAAGTCAATAAGACTTTTTGCTGATAGTGTCATGAATATACACCTAATGGACGTCATTGTTGCTTTGCTGTTTGACAGATAGTTTGGGAACTGCCAGATTCCGAAACATCAAGCACAAAGCGTCAAGTACGCCTTTCCTATATATAGGTTCCCTCCCTCAATCCCGCCCGAAAGTGGGACTTCGGCAAGAGAACATTTGCAAATTAAGGACTTTTTTTCTTATCCTCCAAACATTTAGGAAACTTTTTTTGAAAAACTTCACTCAATAACAAAAAGAAAGCGCAAACAAATTTCTTCGTTTACGCTTTCTTCTGTGTGTATGGGATTTAGAGTTTAGGGGGTAGGGATAGAAGTTAGGAGTTAGAAGTTGCCATTGTGAACAGGATGCCAACACCCCGCATGGCCGGTAACTTAGATTTTTCACTTAAATCTTTCACTCTTCACTTTGCGAGTGCAGAAATGATTTAGCGTTAAATTTAAATCTGCTCAATCCGTTGTGTCTCTGGTGAAAAAGCCGATATCAAAATCTCCTGAGCACTTCTCACAAATTCCGATTTATTGGTTGTAAACATACGATTTTCCTTCCATTTCCCATTTATAATCCTTGTTAAGATCATGCTATTTGGCAATCAATGGAAAAGCAGAGAACAACTCAAGCGCAGAGGATGTCTCATTAATGAGTTTGCTTCTGACAAAGGTCTTCGACTTCGTGTCGTTCAGTACTTCGCCAAGTCCCTGCATCAGGAGTTTGGAACTGGTCTCACGCACATGCTCTGCACACCATGCAGCATATTCGCTTATGCTCTTCCCTGTTCTTTCCATGACAATCTCTTCATTTATCTCTGTATGGTTCTGCAAGAAGAACCACACATCATAAATATCACGTGGAGAGAGACGTTCACCCATAGCACAAAGCTTATGAGCAAACATATCAGGCATAGTCATCACTCTAATATCCGTACCTGCCAACGAACGCATCTCGTAGTGGTTCGGGTATTGTCGGATAGAAATTTCCACCTTTAACATTCTTTCTCCCTTCCCATAATTCAGTACAAGCACAGGACCATAGAGTTTCTTCGCTTCATCGTCAATCGTACCAAAACGAGTCAGTATGGCGCGCACCTTATCATATACCATATCAAGTTTATCTGCATCAAGAAGATTGAAATCCAGGTCGGTAGAGAAACGGTTGAGGTTGTGGAAGAACATCAATGAGGTACCGCCCTTGAATGCCATGACATTGCAGAGATCCTTATCTTTAAAAATAAGGCTTAGGATCTGCGCCATATAGAGTTTATGCTTATTCTTGTCCATGATTATTTTAGATTTAGCAATTCGGCAACTCTCTCTGTCAACACCTTCGACTGATAAAGTGGAAGCAATTGTTTGACTTTTGTTTTGTTCAATGGATGAAGGTTGTCGAAATAGCAATTTCCTGCGCTTAGATAAACCATGTCGAGAAATGCCCGTTCAGGAGTTGCTATCAATATGTTGTCATGCTGCTCAATACCCTCCATTCCAATCCATAATTCAGGATTGATGATTCGAAACCGATAGGTTTTGTCGTCTATTTCAACTATACGATTCAGGTAACTTACGCATGTTATGGTGTCGTCATACTGAAACACTACACCTGCTCGCTGAAGCACATACTCCAGTGAGATATAGGCAGGACGGAAGAGGCTACAAGCCATTTCCTGCTCATTGTAGGATGCTTTGGTATAGATACCACGACGAGGATTACTTATCTTGCCCTCCTTTATATAATAATGAAGTGATTGAGTAAGTTTCTGACTATTTTCACTCTCCATCAACATTCTTAGTGATTGGATGTTGAACACAGATCGAGAACTATTCAGAATCGCTTCCAATACATTCTTTTGCGAACTCATAATATTAATAATTTATATTATTGGTTTGCAAAAGTAGTAATAAATATTGAATTGTGCAATAATTTACAGGCACTTTCGCATTTTTTATTAATTATTGTACATCTATACAATGACCTCAACTGAAAAAGTGACAACCTTTTTCAGTTGAGGTCACCCTTTTTCTTGGGCTCCAAACATTTAGGAAACTTTTTTTGAAAAACTTCACTCAATAACAAAAAGAAAGCGCAAACAAATTTCTTCGTTTACGCTTTCTTCTGTGTGTATGGGATTTAGAGTTTAGGGGGGTAGAGTTTAAGGCAAAATCGCCTGGCGCGTGGGCTGGCAGAGTATCGGCTTTTAACTCCTGAGCGTAGCGATAACTCCTTTAACTCCCCCAAACTCAACTTCCGAAAGTTGAGTTAAATCAATCATAATGATGAAGTCGGACTGACGGGAGAGTTTAATAGTTCTTGTACTCACCGATGTACTCCATCACGCTGTCAATGGCTTCCTGACGCATGTCGAGATGGAGGGATCCGTCGTGGAGGACATCGTTCACCACTTTATAGACCTGTCCCCAGTCACCATCAAGGTAAACTTGTGCATCGATGAGTGAGGCGATGAAAGCCACCGAAAAACTCTTGCTTTTGTTTTTCTTTACTGCTTTGTGTGCCAGGTTCTGTGCCTCTGCCACCTCGAAGTAATTGCTCATGGCCAAGGCGTAGGCATAGACGGCGAGTGTGCCTGCATCAAGTTTCTTGGCGATTTTGTCTGCCGACTTTATTTTGTAGCGTTTCGACAGGTACTCGTAGAGTTGTTCTCCAGAGGTCTTGCCGTCGAAATTCCAACTGATGGCATTGATGACAGCCAAACGTACATCAATAGGCGATTTCTTGTCTGCCAGAAAGTCGAGCATCGACACTGGAATGTTGGTGTCGCTTTCGTTGGACAGTTTCTGAGCCAATTGAACCATCGGCTGGTCGTTGTAGTTCTTGGCAAAATCAGTAGATGTGAGAGGGGAGTCTGCCCACGTGAGTGCCCACGACAGGGTGAGCAACATGGCTGTAAGTAGTCGTTTCATGTCTCTTTTCGTTATATAAGTTATTATAGAGTTAGGAGTTAGGACTTGCCATGCGGGATGCAAGCATCGCGTCAGCCTAACTCTCAACTGTCAACTCTCAACTATTTCAACCCTTCCCAAGTGCCCTTGATGTTCTTGCACTGGGTGTAGAGGGCAGGGCAGTTGAACACTTTGAACAGTTCGCCTTCATTCACTTGGATGACCTCTATAGAACGCTGTTCGGTGTCCCATCCTTTGCCCATCATGTAGATGTACATCACGCGACCATCGTACAGTTGCATGTCCTGATGTTTATTCACGCTGGCACGCATATTCACCGTGTAGGGATACTTTGGTGTATAGGCATTCTGTGGCGTTGCACCTTCCAGCACAGCGGCAGGAAGATAGCGCTGATGGTACGAGTCGTTTTCTGGTGCATATTGCGAGGTGCCGAACTTCTCTTTCAACTGTGATAGGATGGAGTTGACATTAGAAGGGTAGTTGATGAGTCGGATGCACTTCTCACCCTCGGCACGGTCACGACCGTAAATCTCCATCGCCATAGGCATCATGGCTGCCACTCCATAAGGGGTCTGTCCGAGGAAGTTTGTATAGACCTCCTCAAATTCCTCGTAGTTGGAAGGTACATTGGTGAATGTCACCATACCCGTTGCTGCAGGGTTGTAAGTCTTGATGCTCAGGGTGCCTTTCTGTGTGTAGGTGTGCCCATTCGACGAGAAGGAAGACTCTTTGCCCGAAACTTTTGTCAAGGCATTCAATCCCTGCTCCTTGATTTCCTTTTTTGCCTCTTTCTTCACTTCATTCTTCAGTGCCTGCTTACCTCTGTTGATGAGTCCCTGAAGTTGTGCGTTTGCCACTGAATTCATGCCTGTCAACAGCGCTGCTGTCACAAGTACACGATACATGTTCTTTTTCATGATGATTCTGATTTTGTTTAGTAAATAGTATTCTGCTTGGCAAAGGTAGTCATTTTTCTTTAGTTCCCCAAAGATTTGTGGATTTTCTGTCCAAAAATTCTCTTTTTCCCTCGTCTTTTCTTACTCAACTTTCGGAAGTTATCGCTGCACTCGAAGTTATCGAAGTGAAAGGAGTTAACGACGATACTCAAAAAATGAAAGAATGAGGGAATGAAAAGTTGCCCTCAACTGTCAACTCCTCCTAACTTCTTCTTGTAAGTATCTCTTTCTTTTTTGTTATGATTCCATCAGTGGCACACCGAAGATGGAGGTGTCGGGCGTGTCGTTTTGTGGTGCAGGGATGGCGGTGCGGGAAGCAACGGCAAGGGTGAGAATGGAGATTCTCACATGGGGAGCCCGAGCCAGTTCTTGTGCACAGGATATGAGGGTGGCACCCGTGGTGGTCACATCGTCAACGAGTAGGATGTGCTTGTTTGCAATGCTTTCAAGATGTGTCAGTCGGAAAATTCCCTCCACGTTCTGTTTCCGTTCGTGGCTCTTCACGCTTGTTTGAGAAGGATTGTTCTTCACTCTCTTTACAATCTTCTTCCAGACGGGGATGCCTGTCTCCTGACTGATGCCTTGGGCAATGTAGTGGCTTTGGTTATAGTGGCGTGAGAGTTGTCGTCGCCAATGTAAGGGGAGGGGAATGATGGCGTCGATGCCATCGAAAAAGTCGCCCTTCTTCAGTTCCTTGGCAAACATTCCTGCCAGATAGGTGGCAATGTCTGGACGTCCCCAATACTTGATGCTATAGATGATGTGACGAGTCCGCTCTCCATCGTGGTGGAACATGGAAACCGCTTTCTCCACAGGAAACTGTCCCCAGAACTGCTTCTCCAAAGGGCTGTGCTCCAACAGATGATACTTGGTGAATGGCAAGTGCATGTAGCAGGATGTACAAAGGTGGTTCTCCTTGGAAGAAAGCCTGTTCCCGCACATCACACATCTGCGTGGCATCATGAAATCTGCTATGTCATTTATCACTCCCATCTTTTCGTGACTTTTCCATCTACAAAGGTACGTCAAAATCCCTTCTTCTCCAAAAGAAACAATATAAAAGAACGGGGAAGTCCCATCATTTGGAACTTCCCCGTTCTTTTATATAAATAATGTATGAGATATTACAGACTCATGCCTTGCAGGAAGGAGATGAGCACACCTGCTGCCACGGCTGAACCAATCACACCAGACACGTTGGACGACATGCAGTAGTTGAGCACGTGGTTCTTGGGGTCGTACTTGGTGCTGATTTCGTTGCAGACACGAGATGCCATTGGCACGGCTGAAAGACCCGTGGCACCGATGAGCGGGTTGATTTTCTTCTTGGAGAAGAGGTTGGTAATCTTCACCATGCAGATGCCAGAGGCAATAGAGAGACCGAAGGCGAAGAAACCGCCCACTACGATGCCGATGGTTGTCCAGTTGAGGAAAGCCTGCACCGTCATGGTTGCGCCCACACAGAGACCAAGGAACACGGTAGCGGTGTTCATGATGGAGTTCGACACGGTGTCGAACAGGCGGCCTGTGTCAGAACCAATCTCCTTCAACAAGTTACCGAACATCAACATGCCGATGAGGCTGACTGCTGATGGAACGAGCAGTGCCACGATGGTGGTCACAGCGATAGGGAAGATAATCTTGATGACCTTCTCGTTCTTGATTTTGTTGCTGGAGGGGAAGAGTTTGTCCTGCTCCTTCATGTTAATCTTCAGTTCCTTCTCTGTGCAGAGCATCTTCACCACGAGTGGGATGATGACAGGTACGAGTGCCATGTAGGAGTAGGCCGCGATGGCGATAGGAGCCAAGAGGTGAGGAGCCAACTTGATGGTGGTGAAGATGGCTGTGGGGCCGTCAGCGCCACCGATGATGCCAAGTGAAGCAGCCTCCTTGATGTTGAACTGGCCAGATGCCACAGCGATGATGAGCACAGCGAAGATACCCATCTGTGCGGCAGCACCGAAGATGGACAGGCGAAGGTTGCGGAGCATAGGGCCGAAGTCGGTCAGCGCGCCCACACCCATGAAAATCACTGGGGGCAGGAAACCTGTCTTGATGAGCATGTAGTAGAGGAAGTTCATCAAGCCGAGGTCGTGAGCAATCTGAGGAAGCGACATCTCCCAGATGTTCTCTGCCAGCACCTTGCCTTCTGCATTGACGATGCGTCCAGCCTCGTCGGCCTGATACACGCCCATGTCACCGCCAGGGAAGTTGGCGATGAGCACACCGAAGGCGATGGGGATGAGCAGCAGGGGCTCGAAGTGCTTCACGATGCCGAGGTACAGCAGCACGAAGGCCAGCAAGTACATGATAAGATAGGTACCGTTGGCCGCGATGATGTCGCTGAACGCGGTCATCTGGTACACGTTATTCAGTATTTCTTCCATAATTGTTAAGTGAAAAGTGAAAAGTGAAAAGTGAAAAATCTATGTTACCAGACATCTCTTGTCACCGATTCACTTGTTTTTATGTTTAATATCTTGGTGTGAAAAGGAAAAGCAAAAGATACTTAGATTTTTCACTTTTCACTTTTCACTTCATGAGGGTCTTCTTAAGCCAACTTCATGATTGGGTCATCTTCTTCTACTGAGTCGCCAGAGTTGACGAGGATGGCTGTGATGGTGCCAGCCTTGTCGGCACGGATGGCGTTGAAGGTCTTCATGGCCTCGATGTAGCCGAGGGTGTCGCCAGCCTGAACGGCATCGCCCACCTTCTTGGGAGTTTCAGAGTTGTCCTTCACGAGGTAGAACTTACCTTCCAGCGGAGCGAGGATGTCCTCACCTTCACCAGCAGGAGCGGCAGCAGGTGCAGCACCAGCGGCAGGAGCAGCAGGAGCGGCATCGCCGTATGCGATTTCCACCTTGTAGTTCACACCGTTCACCTGAACGGTCACGCTCTTAGGACCTTCGGCACCAGTGGCTGGTGCGTTCTTGGCAGCCTTACGCTTAGCCAAGTCAGCCTCGAAGTCAGCCTTGGCCTTACCGCTCTTGTAGGCGCGGTACTGCTCTGGGTGCATGGCGAGTTCGAAGAGTTCTTCGTCGTCCTCACCGAGTTCCCAACCGTTCTGCTTCATTTCCTCGCGGAACTCGTCAAGCTTGTCGGGGAAGTAAGACTGTGGGTCTTGTGTCTCAAACTCACGGCCCTGTTCCTTGGCCATCTGCACGAGCTCAGGCGCAACAGGGCCAGGCAGCTGACCAGCCTTGCCGAGAATCATGTCCCAGATGGTGTCGGCAATCATGCTCCAACGCTGCTTGCCCTTTTCCATCTGCATCACGTTCATCAGGGCGAGGTTCTTCACATACTGAGAGAATGGAGTCACCAAGCAGGGATAACCAACCTTTGGCCAAACGTAGGCCACTTCGTCGAAGAGTTTGATGAGCAGGTCATCGGTAGTCAGTTCAGGCTGACCGTTCTTCACCTTCCACTTGTTCAGCGACTTGAGGTTGTCCTCCAAGTCTGTCATCAGCGAACCCATCATGCCGCCGGGCAGACCGGGCTTGACGAGCAGCGAGTTGTTGATGTGGTTGAGGTCGGGAATGTAGTAGCCGAGGAAGTCGTCACACATCTCCTGAATCATGGTGCGCACCTCCATGTAGGCAGCCATATTGATTTCCTTCACCTTGAAGCCTGCGTCCTTCAGCATCTCCTGCACGGCGATGATGTCGGCGTGGCCTGTACCCCAAGAGAGGGGAGACATACCTGTATCCACATAGTCGCAACCAGCGTTGCAGACCTCAAGGATGGAAGCCATGTTGAAGCCAGGACCAGCGTGAGAGTGGTACTGGATGACGATGTCCTTCTTCAGGTTCTTGATGCCCTCTACAATCTTGCCGAGCGATACAGGACGACCGATACCAGCCATGTCCTTCAAGCAGATTTCGTCGGCACCAGCCTCGATGAACTGCTTGGCGAGGTCCACGTAGTATTCTACGGTGTGGATAGGGGAGTAGGTGATGCAGAGAGAAGCCTGGGCAATCATGCCAGCCTCCTTGGCATACTGAATAGAAGGTATCACGTTGCGTGGGTCGTTCAGACCGCAGAAAATACGAGTGATGTCTGTGCCCTGTGCCTTCTTCACCTTGTAGAAGAGTTTGCGCACATCCTTTGGCACTGGGCTCATACGCAGACCGTTCAGCGCACGGTCGAGCATGTGGGTCTGGATGCCAGCCTCATGGAAAGGCTTTGTCCAAGCGCGGACAGACTTGTTGGGGTTTTCTCCGTAGAGGAGGTTCACCTGCTCAAAACCACCACCGTTTGTTTCAACGCGGTCGAAACATCCCATCTTGATGATAGCAGGAGCCACTTTAACGAGCTGATCTACACGAGGCTGATACTTACCAGCACTCTGCCACATGTCGCGGAAGACCAGTGAGAACTTTACTTCTTTTGCCATATCTTTTTATCCTTAAAATTTTGTTACAATTTAGTGATTTTAGATGCACGACCCTTTCCACCTGTGATTTGGCTGATGGTGGCATCGATGATAGCCTTCGTGTTTGCATCAATTGCCTCAATAGCTTTGGCTGCAGGAGCCACTTTCTTTGCTACGGTTTCTTCGGGTGCCCACTTGTTGACAGCCCAGATGAGCAACTTGCCGAGATAAATCACAATGAGCAGCACAAGGAACACTGTGACCATACCGACAACAAGGAGCTGCAAGGCTCCATAAATGTCATTTGTAATCATATAATGTCAGTTTTATTTTAATCTTTCTACGTTAAAAACGGTGCAAATATACGAAAAAATCCTCACATAATTATTATTATGCAAGGACTTTTTTATGGAACAGGGGAAAAAGCCTTTCTTTTATGATAATGTATGGTCGCTATTATAGCATTCCATGTGCAGATTCAAAAGGTATTCTTCATCCCGTTTCGTTACAATTCACATTTACATTTTGTTGTATCGGTCCATTTACTCTAAAGGTATTTCAGGGTGTTGCACCGCCAAGGGCAAGTCCTTCTGTGAGAGGTAGAACATGTAGAGGATGGCAGGCTTCGAGCCTCGGTTTTCACCGTGGTGAATGGTGTTCACCATCTCCACGACAGCCTCGCCTTCGTGTACCACCCTCATCTTTCCGTCCTGACCGATGATGGTCAGTTCGCCTTGCACCAGTATGCCGTAGTTCATGACGGGGTGGTGGTGCCAGCCCAGTTTCTTGTTTGCAGGGAACACATACTTCACAGCCACCAACTCAGGCTTGCCCTCAAGATATTCAGGCAACTCCACGCCGTCCCAACTTTGGTTGGTACGAATCAGCTCGATGGATTGCACCTGATCAGCAGGGTTTTCATTGTTGGCATTAGCCTTTTCACATGCTGTTACGACAGCCACTGTGCCGCAGATGGTAAGGATGGCGGCAAGCACCCACAATTTTGTTTGTTTCATTTTGTTGTTGTTGAATTTTTGTTAAATTTTAATTAAATATTTATTACATCAGCAATAGTGATTAAAGTTCCTTTTGCGGCATCATAATACTTCAGTGTGACCGACTCCCCTGCGTTACGACCGTAAATGACAAGCGACGTGCTGCCAGACGCAGAGAGTGTCGCCGTGCCACGGCACTCATCACCCACGAAGGCACCCACCATGTTGCCTGCGACAGGCGTGATGCCAACCTTTGCCAGAAGACCGTTACACATCCTGTAGTCTGTACCCTCCTCGTCATAGACGGGGCTTTGATGCGGATGGTGTTCGCACCGTTGAGTATGACCATGTATTGGTAGGTCTTCTCAACGAATTTCTCCGTCGCTATCTGCTGTGGTAGCAGCCATATGATGAGCACCAGTAGCATGAGCCATGGTCGTTCTCGCAGAATGTTTGAAGTTTTTTTTTCATAATGAATAATGTTTTTAAGGTTGATGATAATGTTGTATATATTGCTATTGATTTGCCGTTCTCTTTTCCGTCACGAAGCAGGCTACCAGTCCGTAGGTGATGGTGGGACGTATCCAGATTTCGGTGAGCAGATAGTTGGTGTATTCGTTGATGGGCTCAAGGTAGATGTCGTAATTATATAGTGTGGCAATGAGTATGTCGATGATGCAGATAGCCCACAGGTTGCGTTTGGTGTAACTTTCCCAGTTCTTACGCGCATAGAAGAAGGTTAGCATGCAGAGTAGCAGCACCGAAAGCACGAGGCACACCAGGTGGAGAGAGTAAAAAGCCAAGGGGGGAGGGAAGAGGATGTCGCGAAGCAACACCGTTATGCCTACCAAGAGGGAGCACCAGTAGTTGAACTGGTGGATGGTGATGCGTAAATTGAAAAAATACATCCAGATCATCACCAGGCAGGCGATGTAAAATAGGTTGAGTACCAGTTCGGGCCATGCTTCCCGCACTCCGAAATGAAAAACGGCGTAAAGCATCACACCCACAGAAACCATACCAGCCACAGCGGTAATGGCAATATCAAAGATTTTGGCTTTTTTCTTAAATCTAGGCATAACAAAGTGTAAAATTGTTTGAGGTTTGGGGGCAAAGATAAAAAAATTTTTTCAAATAACTTCATTTTTGGTGCCTAAATTTTCGGATTTTGTATATTTCCTGATTTTGGGGGGCGTTAATGTTAAAAATATAAGTTTCGCAAGCTTCACGTTTTTGAAGTTAAAGAAGTTAGGAGGAGTTGGCAGTTGAGAGTTGACAATTGACAGTTGAGGGCAACTTTTCATTCCCTCATTCTTTCATTTTTTCGAGTATCGGCTTTTAACTCCTGGGCGGAGCGATAACTCCTTTAACTCCAAAGAAGTTGAGCACTTGCGAAACTTGAATTACGTAAATACTTTGTACTCAATAATTCGATAATTAGTAGAAAGGAAATGGAGTATAGGTTTAAATGTGTAAAAAATGCAGACTTTCTTTTTTGTTTAAGAAACTTTCTGTATCTTTGCCATGATTTAACAACTAATTGATTAACTAACTATCTTTATGGAACAAGTTTTTGCCTATATTATCCGTTTGGGCGCTGCGGTCATGATGCCAATCCTGTTTACCATTATCGGTCTGTGCATCGGAATGAAATTCGGTAAGGCTCTCAAGAGCGGACTCTATGTGGGTGTCGGTTTCGTGGGACTCAATGTGGTCACCAAGTTGCTCACAGACAATTTCACCACTCCTTTGAAAGACATCTCCGACCTCTATCAATGGTCTCTTCAGGTGTTTGATATGGGGTGGCCTGCCGCTGCTGCTGTGGCTTACAACACGGCTGTGGGTGCCTTGATTATTCCAATCCTGCTGGGTGTCAACTTTCTGTTGCTTGTAACTAAATGCACTCGTACTGTGAATATCGACTTGTGGAACTACTGGCATTTTGCCTTCATCGGTGCGGTTGCCTATTTCGTGACGGGAGAATCGTTGGCATGGGGCTATTTTGCTGCCATCGTGTGCTACATCATCACGCTGGTCATGGCAGACTTGACAGCGGAGAAGTTTCAGTCGTATTATGATTTGCCAGGCATTTCCATCCCTCAGCCTTTCTGTCAAAGTTTCACCCCTTTTGCTGTATTGATCAACAAGGGGCTTGACATGATTCCTGGCTTCTCCAAACTGGATGTGGATGCCGAGGGGCTGAAGAAGAAGTTTGGTGTGTTGGGCGAACCGCTGGTGTTGGGCGTCATCGTGGGTGTGCTCATAGGTGTAGCAGCCCAATTGGACATTAAGATGATTTTGGCATTGGGCGTGACGATGGGCGCAGTGATGGAACTGATTCCTCGCATTACAAGCCTTTTTATTGACGGTTTGAAACCTATTGCAGAGAAAACACAAGAAGTGGTGAAGAAGAAGTTTAAGGGAAAGGAAGTTTATATCGGCATGTCACCTGCATTGGTCATCGGTCATCCCACCACGTTGGTGTGCTCTGTCATTCTCATTCCCGTCATCTTGGCGGTGGCAGTGGTGGTGCCGGGTAACCAGTTCCTTCCTTTGGCTTCGTTGGCAGGCATGTTCTATTTGTTTCCGCTCGTTTTGCCATACACCAAGGGAAATGTGGTGAAGAGTCTTATCATAGGCTTTGTGGCTTTGGTGGTAGGTCTTTATTTCGTGACAGACATGGCACCGGCATTCACGCAGGCTGCCCATGAGGTGTATGCCAGTACACAAAACGATGCGGCGAAGATACCAGAGGGTTTCGAAGCGGGTGCGATGGACTTCGCTTCTTCTCTCCTCGGATGGGTCATCTACAAGTGTATAGCCTATCTGGAATGGGTGGGTGCTGGCATCCTGACGGTTATTACTGTCGCCATGTTGCTGTGGAATCGCCACCGTATCAACAAAATGAATAAATAACGAACTAATCAATAAACTAACTAAACAAAATGAAAAAGTTTCTCTTTCTTGCAGCGTTGGCTGCATCACTCACTGTGTCAGCACAGATGAAGGTGAGTTTCCAGAAGGCTTGCCATCCTGACGATGTGAAACATTATGACACAAAGACCCTTCGTGACCGTTTTGTGATGGAGACAGTCATGAAGGCTGATGAAATCAATTTGACCTATTCCATGTATGACCGCTTTATCTTTGGTGGTGCCATGCCTGTCACCCATGATTTGAAGTTGGAAGCCTTTCCAGAACTCCGAGCTCCTTACTTCCTCCACAACCGTGAGATTGGTATAATTAATACCGCAGGCGATGGTGTGGTCATCGTTGACGGTCAAGAATACCCCCTTGGTGCCAAGGAGGCCCTTTACATTGGTCGTGGCAACCTCGGCAAGGACAAGAAGGGTAACGGCATAGAGTCGAACCAGGAGGTTATCTTCCGCTCGAAAGATCCGAAGAACCCAGCTAAATTCTACATCAATTCAGCCACTGCCCATCAGCACTACAAGACTCAGTGGGTGACGTTGGATGGTCGCAAGAACGGCAAGATTCAGTCGCTCAAGGCTACGGTACTCGGTCCTCTCGGCACATTGGCAGAATCTAACCAGCGCACAATCTATCAACTCATTGTCAACACCGCTCTCGAAGAGGGACCTTGCCAACTTCAAATGGGTCTGACACAGTTGCAAGAGGGTAGTGTGTGGAACACAATGCCACCTCACACGCATGGTCGTCGCATTGAGGCATACTACTACTTCAACCTTCCTGATGGACAGACTATTAGCCATATTATGGGCGAACCTCAGGAAAGCCGTGTCGTTTGGCTTCACAACGAACAAGCCATCATGTCGCCCGAATGGTCTATTCATGCAGCATCTGCCACCTATTATTACACTTTTATTTGGGGTATGGCTGGCGAGAATCTTGACTACAACGACAAGGATGTCATTAAGGTGAGCGACATCCAGTAGCAGTTCACTCCTGCTTCCGATAACAATGTTGCAAATGTTTCTATACATTTGTGACATTTATCTTATAGAATAATATGATTGGAGAAAGTCAATATGATTTGGGACGCTTTGTCCGCGCTCAAGGTTATCAACATGTGGGGTATGCTGATGCACTGCAGGAGGTGAAGGAAGGATGCAAGCGGGGACACTGGATTTGGTATGTGTTTCCGCAGATAAAGGGATTGGGGCTTAGCGATTACAGTGAGTTCTATGGTATCGGAAGCATGGATGAGGCTCGTGCATACATGAGACATCCTGTGCTTGGAATGCGGCTGAGAGAAATCTCTGAGGTGCTGCTGCAAGTGGAGGGAAGGTCTATGACTGACATCTTTGGTGGCATTGATGCCATGAAGGTGAGGTCGTGCATGACCTTGTTTGACATGGTGGCACCGCATGATGTGTTTGAACGTGTGCTGGAGGAATGTTTTCGAGGAGAACGATGCAAGTTGACATTAAAACGGTTTGGTACGGCTGACGGGATGAATGTGAGGATGCTGGGAGCACTGGTGGGTGACATCGTCGGTTCGGTATATGAGTTTAATAACACGAAGAGCGTGGATTTTGAATTGTTCACTCCTTCGTCGAATTTCACAGATGATTCGGTGATGACTCTGGCGGTGGCGAAGTGGTTGATGGAGGATGAGTGCCACTCGATGCAAGGGTTGGTGGAATGTATGCAGGAGTTGGGACGTGAGCATCCAAATGCAGGATATGGTGGACGTTTCAGAGGCTGGCTTGAGGCGTATGAACCGTTGCCATATAACAGTTGGGGCAATGGCTCAGGCATGCGGGTGAGTCCTGTGGGTTTGTATGCGAAGACATTGGATGAGGCTTTGGCTTTGGCAGCGGTGTCGGCGGCGGTCACTCACAATCATCCAGAGGGTGTGAAGGGTGCGCAGGCGATTGCTGCAAGTGTGTTTCTTTGCAAGGAAGGGCTGTCGAAAGAACAGATCAGATACTATGTGGAACGGGTGTTTGGTTACCGATTGCGACGGAAAATAGCGGACATTCGACCTGCTTATTCGTTTGATGTTTCTTGCCAAGGAAGTGTGCCAGAGGCTATCATCGCCTTCTTGGAGGGAAATGATTTTGAGGAAGTCATCCGTTTGGCAGTTTCGTTGGGTGGCGACTCCGACACGATTGCTTGCATGGCGGGTGCGATTGCTGCTTGTAAGTATTCGATTCCAAACGAGATGGCTGAAAGGTGTGATGAGATTCTGACAAATGACTTGCGGAAAATCAAGGATGATTTTATGAAATTGTTGGATGGAAGATAGGAAAACTATCTTGAAAATGCATCTTGTCGGGATTCTTCAGTGAGAAAACTGAAAGTTTTGTGGAAAGAAGAGTGATGGAAAAGAAAAAAATCATTATCTTTGTCCCGTTAACTTAAAAAGAAGAATGTATGATAGTATATCCTAATGCGAAGATTAACATTGGTTTGAACGTTGTGGAGAAGCGTCCGGACGGCTACCATGATTTGGAAACGGTGTTTTATCCGATTGGTCTTCAAGACATCCTGGAGATTCAGGAGATTGAAGCAGATGCGCCAGAGTGTGGATATCGGTTGAAGGTGACTGGTACGGTGCTGGACGGCTCGCCAGAGGATAATCTGGTGATACGTGCATTTAAGTTGCTGAAGAAAGAGTTTGATTTGCCACCTGTGAGCATCGGACTATATAAGCATATCCCTACGGGTGCAGGTCTTGGTGGTGGCTCGGCTGATGCGGCTTTCACCATCAAGACGTTGAACGAACGGTTCAAGTTGGGACTCACCACAAAGCAAATGGAAGACCGTTGCTCTCAGTTGGGGGCTGATTGTCCATTCTTTATTCAGAACAAGCCTGTGTTTGCAACGGGTATTGGTAATGTATTTCATCCCATAGAACTGAACTTGAAGTATAAGCAGTTGGTGTTGGTGAAGCCCGATGTGTTTGTCTCAACAAAAGATGCCTATGCCAAGGTGAAGGTGCAGCATCCGGAGAGGCAGTTGCCTGAACTGTTGACACAGCCGATTGAAACCTGGAAGGATATGGTGGTGAACGATTTCGAGGCGAGTGTATTCTCTAAGTATCCAGAGATTGCAGCGATCAAGGATAAATTGTATGATCTTGGTGCGCTTTATGCCAGTATGTCGGGCAGTGGTTCGAGTGTGTTTGGCATCTTCGATGATCCCGTTGAAAATGTCGATGAGGAGTTCAGCGGTATGTTCTGCCGACAGAGAGAACTTTGAATAGGTGAAAGAGAAGCGTGAAAAAAATGCTACCGAACTTGTCAATGAAAACAAGTTCGGTAGCATTTTTTTAATCGTAGAAGTTCCAACTCAATCCGAAGCGGATGCTGGCAGGGTTCATCGGGTAGTGAGGAGACCAGAAGTAGCGGCCGTCAGACTGGTTGAAGTGGTGGTACATCACATAGAAACGTGTGCGTTTCAAATCAAAATTGGCATAGACGGAAAGGAGAGGGTAGTTGCCCACTTTTTCTTTTTTCAGAGGATTTTGGTTCATGAACATGCCTATGACGGGCGAATAGTCAGGTGCATAGTATTCTGTAAAATACTTCATGTCAGCACCAAACTCGGTCTTGAGCACCTTGGCAATCTTGAAACGCAGATACAGGTTGGTGTAGAGCGATATTGTAGGGAGGGGAAGCACTTCTGAGTGACTGCAAGTCTGATAGGTGATGTCGTTTTCCCAATGCAAGATGCCTAACTTGAAGTATTGGCGCAAATTGGCACTAAACACTTGGATGTTGTCGCTGCACTGCATGGAAGAGACATTATTGCTGATGGCTTGTTGCTCTGTACCTTCGTTGAATACGATGCCAGTATTTTGGAAATAGCAAAAATTCTTGATGTTCTCCACACCTACGGTAATTTTTGTGTTGGTGTGTGGAATGTCAATGACACCTTCGATGCGCTGTCGGAATTCTTTGTCCACATCCTTGTCCCACCATGCGTGTTTGCCGTGATAGTTTCCGAAGTAGAAACTGGGACCGACATTCTTGACGTAGGCATTGAGTGCCACTTGGGCAGTGTCGCCAAGTAATGGGATGTTGACCTCTGCGTGACCATTCACCTCGAACTGTCCGATGTCCTGACCTGCCACAACAAATTCTCCGTCGAGATTGTAATGTACTGTTGTACCTTGGGTGCGGATGATTTGACCTCCCACAAAGACATTGTGTTCATTGAAGTATTGCTTGCCGACAAACCCTGTTGTGTTAGTGAAGAAGCCTCCGTAGCGGGTGGAGTCGGGCAGCGTGAATCGGTTGTATTCAAAACCTACGTATGCATTCAAACCAAACAATGCCCATTTGTTGAAGCCTTCACACATGGAGATACCCAACAGACTCTTTGTATAGAGGTGCTTCGTGTAATCTTGCGTTGAATCGCCAGGCAGGTAAGTGTAGGAGTGATAATTCTCTGTCTCCTTATAGGCACGATTATTGCGCATCATGTTTTGAAACTTCACCGAATGGAAGATTTTGCTGACAGGCACAAAGACTTCTTTGGTGGTGACGGAATCCACCACCTCCTCACGGTAGAAACCGATATTGTAGTGATGGTTGAAGAATACGATGTCGTGCTCCTGCCGGTTCCATGTTTGAGAAAGCATGGTGGGTATATCGTTTGAAGTGTATTCCCTGGCCATGTTCTCGGGGTTGGTGATATAGCCTTCATCTTCGATACCACCGTTTTCTGCTGTTTTCATGAAGTTGTGTTGGTAGTAGAAGTGAAAGTTGTATTTGTCAGCAATGTAGGATGCCCATGCCGAAGCATTCATGTAACTGGTGGATTGTGTGTCGTAGTATCCAGGACCATAAATGTAGTCGAATATACCGCCGAAATTGAACTTCTTGCCTGCATTGTTGGTATAGGTCGCCTTGACATGGTCGGAACCTGTGTTTTTTGAGCCATTCCAATTATAGGTTACATTCATGAAAGGCGATTTGGTGTTGTAGAAGCGGAAATGTTCGGTGTCCACAAAGAACATGTCAAAAGGTTCCGTAAACATGAAATCGGGAGTGGTGGGACGTTCCATGAAGACACGCGACATGCGTGGTGAACCGACATTACCCAACGAATTGTAGTGTCCTTCGATGCCTTCGGGCAGGTCGGCGTTCATAAACATATGATGGAGTGTGTCAACATCAGTGTCTGTCATGTTGCCATACTTTTCATCCACCGTCCACGCTCTTACCTCACTGGGCACAATCTTCTTTTTCTTCTTGGTCTCAGCAGAATCGGGACGGGCATCCATCGACAAGTCAGAGTTTGTCTCCAACTCAGAGATAATACGTTGCGCATGACTTCCCACTGCAAATAGGACGAAGAAAAGTACCGTTAGTAAATGTCTTGATTTCAAAACTTTATGCTTCTTACTTAAAATAGAACATGAGTGTTTCTTCCAGATTCAGAAAAAACTTCTTTTAAAACATGAATCTCAGATAGAACTCTACCAGTTTCAGCGCCACAGCGCCAAAGCCAATGCTGAAAAAGAGCACTCTCTGTTCGGGCAGCGCAAAATAAATGACCACGGCGGCAACAAAGCCAACCATGAATGTCCAGTTAAGCACTTTGCGGGCTGTTTCGATATTGTTGCTCGATGACTTGCCTTTATGCCATTTTTTCCGACTCTCTTTCTTGCTCTCGGCAACAGCCTCCGCTATGATTCTATCGACGTCTTCCTGATTCATTACTGATTGATGGCTTCAGAGATTTCTTTCTTTAGTTCGTTGACCATGTCAATGGTTTTAATACGGAACTTGCCATTTCTACGTTTCAACTCACCCTTTTTGTTCAGACACTCGTCATCTGAGATCCATTCCTCTGCCGACATGCGCAGGAACTCTCCTTCACCTTGGTCCACATTGAAGGACAGCGTGTGAAGTCTGAATTCAACCTTGCCGTCGCTGACATGCAGATTGAGCAGATAGAAAGCCTGTGTGAAACTTTTGACAAGTGGCTTGACCGAGAAAACCAGTTCCTCTGCACCTTGACACACAATCTCACCGCTTTGCTTGTTGGCTTCCGTTATCTTGGCATACTCGATGTTCTTATAGAAATTGGGCTCTCTGTAATCATTGCCCATCATACTGTTAGGCTCATATCGGAGACTAGCCCATTGTGCCAACTTGTTGAAGATGTCTTCCTTGTTCTTGCCAGGGGCAGAGATGACATCCTTGAACACAACTTTGCCTCCCTCTTCGGGGATAGCTCCTTTGGCTGCATAAAATGACATATCACTGTTTTGACCCTTGAAAGTTTTTTTACTGATAAGACCTTCACTTTGGGCTTGCATCATCATTGGGAGTGCCACTGCAAAGAGGGCGATGATAATCTTCTTCATTTGGATATGATTTTTTAGGTGTTAATTTTTCGGTTGCAGATTCTTGTATGTAGCATGATTGGCAATCATGAGCAGAATCGTTTGCAAAGTTAATGCTTTTACATTTTATGGTCAAATTATTACTTCTAAATATTCTAAAAACATCAATTTAAACAAAAAGGTGTTGAAAGAAAAACAAAAAGAAGACCGAATGGGAACAGAAAAAGGAGACACCGTTAAGCGTCTCCTCGTCATTGTTTCACTCTAATTATCTTGTAGTTCTACAAGCCGAATTTATTTTCTGTTATTGTTGTTCCATCGTGGTGTTGTCCATCTGTTGGTGTTTCTGCCTGGTTGGAACAGATTTAGGGCTTCCACTTGAAAACGCGCCAAAGCTACTCTTACAGCATAAATCTTTTTCCATGACAGCACAGAATGAAATTTTTTGTAGTAGGTTTGTTCCACCTTTCGGCTCTCAATTTCGAGTCCTGTCACTCGCATCACCATCTGCTCGTAGTCTTCTTCGCTGATGTTTGTGTTCCTAAATGCCTTCATCATGATTTCCCTCTGTTGTCTGCCTATCTGACGCTGCTTATTCTGCATCTCGTTGAGGAGAGGAAAGAACTTTGTCGATTCTGCTTCCGTCAGATGCGCTTCCCGTGCCACGAACTCGTTCATGTGTTGCGTGTACAGTTCTGGATTGAACTCAGCCCGTGGGTTCTGAATCCTTCCAAAGCCTTGGTTTTGTGCGTTCACACAGAAACAGACCAGCAATGTTGTGATGAATAAAACAAATCTTCTCATGGATGTTGTTTGTTGTGTATTTCTATGCAATGGAGACTATTCCCCAAAGTCTTCCGACGACAGGTAATAGTACACATCTACGTTGTCCACCATTGTATAGTTCATCAAGTCCTCGTTGTAATTCTCTGGTGTGTATTGCACGTTGGTTTCAGCCTTTTGCTGTTCAACCGGTGTGGATGAAGGCATCGGGATGAATTTCAATGCCACTGTGGCAATGAGGACAAGCGACGCAGCAATGGAGATTGTGCTAATCCACAGGTTACGGCGACGATTCTTGTGGATGTCGAAAAGTTTCGTACTTTGTGCAGGAACTTCTTCGTTCTTCTCGGAGATCTCTTGCTCGACAGAATCAATCTGCTCCATGATACGAGCAGTCAGACTGTCGAAATATTCGTCAGACACCTTGAAAGGGTATCTGCCACCCTCAGGGGCTAATACTCGGTTGTTCTTTGTACTCATAATCATATTAATTAGGGTTTTGTTATCCTTGTGACTATAATTATTTATAAAGGTTTAATCAAGAATGATATTTTTTATTCTTTTGATTTAATAAAGTTTGTAATTTTCTCCACCGCAATGTGGTAGGAGGCTTTCAGTGCTCCGACGCTGGTGCCCACGAGGTCTGAAATCTCCTCATATTTTTTGTCTTCGAAGTATTTCATACAGAACACTTGTTTCTGTTTGGCGGGTAAGGTGGAGACAGCCTGCATCAGCAGTTCTTGCGTGTTGTCGCCGTCGAAATACTCGTCTGCCACAAAGTTTGCCTGCTCCACAAAGTCTTCATCATCAATCGATGTCATCTGTTTCCTTTGTTTCAGGAATGTGATGGACTCGTTGTATGCGATTCTGTATAGCCATGTAAAGATGGCTGAATCGCCTTTGAAATTGTCCAATCCTCTCCAAGCCTTGATGAACGTGTTTTGCAGCACATCGTCTGTGTCGTCGTGATTCTGCACAACATAGTGGATTTTCCAGTATAGTTGGCGTGAATAGACGTTGACAATCTCTTCGAATGCCCGACGTTTGCTCTGAGGGTCTTGAATCCTCTTCAGTATGTCTTGTTCATCTATCTTTGCCATCTCGGATGCGCTACTATGCCGTTTTGACAAGCCTTATTGTTGGAATGTTTTTGGTTTCACATGAAAAAAGTGAAAGCTTTTCTATCCACACGGAAAAGACTAACTTTCACTTCGTTGTTATGATATATAATTAACCCTTTCTCAAAGAAGGGAGTTTGTTATTAGTGCAGGTAGATTTTGCGTGTGAACTTACCAATCTTGACAATGTAGTATCCTCTTTGCAAGTGGTTGAGTTCAAAGGTTTTCGATGCGCTTTCAATGCGCTGGGTATATACCTTCTCGCCCGTAATGCTATAGACTTCCATCACCTGTCCATCGGCATTTTTCACGCGAACAGTCGAACCGCTCACCGTGATGCTGATTTGGTTCTGTTCCATCTCTATCTGGCTGTCTTGTATCTCGTCAGTTTCTGCCATCATCATGGCTGGTGCTGACGACAAGCACACTGTCAATAGAAGGACTTTTGATATTTTTAGTAATGATTTTGCCATATACAATACGTTTTATGATGCAAATATAGAGCCTATTTTTGTTATTACCAAATTTTTTTTGAAAAAAATACACATTTGCACAATAAAAATTAGAAATGGCTGACGTGTATGCCAGCCATCTCTTGTATATTATAATATAATGTGTAGATGCTTCTTAGAAGAACTTGTAACGATTATCCTTCACCTTTGCATTCATGTAGAGGGTGTTGATGATGGTGCTTGAAACATTGCGGAAGTTGTTCATTGCGATGGAAGATTCCTCAGCCTTTGTATCGAACTTCTCCGAAGTCTTTGTCTTGTTGATGACCTGGAAGAGATAAACGCCCCTGTTGCCTTTCACTGGACCAGCGAATGCACCCTTGGCTGTCTTGGCTGCCACAGCGCTGACAAGTGGCTCGGAAGCCCCTGTTGATGCGATGAATGCAGGTGCGCTGAACGATACGTGCTTGATGGTGTCAATCACCACGTCTTTCAAATTCTGCGCCTCGGCCATGCTCTTCACGTTCTTGACTGACTCGTAAATCTTGGCAATCTTCTTCTCGTTCTTGACAACCTCGGTCAAGTCTTCCTTCAGTTTTTCCTGTGCACGGTATCCTTCCTTGTTGATGCCTGTCAGGGCTACCAGTAGCAGGTGGTCGTTGCTGCCACATTCGTAGAGTGGGGAAATGTCGCCTTCTTTTGCTTCATCAAACACCCACTTCAGTGCATCGCGAGTGGCACGGATGTTGGCAATGCCGTGAGCTGCGGTGGTTATGTCGTAGAGAGGACGCACTGTGTAGCCGTTCTTGGCTGCATTGGCTTCAATCTTCTCCAGTGTGGTGTTCTCAGCCACAAATGAAGAGAATTTGTTGTATTCTTTGCTGTATGTCTCGTCCGAGAATTTCAGTTCCTTCACGACTGCTGCCACATTGTACTTCGTCACAGGGTTGGCGGTTTTCATCACCTGAAGAATGATGGTTGAACCGTTCTCCAACTTCAGTTTCTTGGTTTCGCCTGCATTCATGCCGAAGATGGTGTTGATGTAGAGTGTGTTGTCTGCATCAAGCGTTGCGTTTTGGTACTGTTCTGTCGCAATCCATGTAGAGTCACCTTCTTGGTTGTACTTCTTGGCGATATCCTTGAACTTTGCACCACCGTTGAGGGCTGTCATGATGCTGTCTGCTTTCTTTGCAATGTCTACCTCGTCCTTGCCAATTACACCAATTTGGCGGAAGAGCACTGAATCGGGTTGTGTAGTCTTGCCCAAAACTTTGTAAGTATAATAAGTGTTGGTCATTGGGTCGAAAGCGGCTGACTTCACGCTGCCCACTGCTGTAGAGTCAAGTGCGGCAGAGATCATGCTTGGGAAGGCTTCCTTTGTCTTATAGACATCAGAGAAAGGAAGCAATGAAGAGGCTTGGCGAACCACATTACCTGCAGCCGTGTTGCTGGCAGCAGCCGTCAACTTCGAGGTCGCATCAGCTATATCAGCTTCGGCAGCCTTCTTGTCAGCATCGCTTGCCACAACAGGCACATCGATAATCTTCACGTCGCGAGTTTCAATGAACTGCTGATATTGTTCCTTGTCTTCGTTGTACTTGGCTGTAAGTTCCTCGTCAGACACTTTCACGTCATCATCCTTCACTGAAGAGGCGGGGATGGCAGCGAGCAAGAGGTCAGACTCTTCAGCACGGCTGTCGAATGCCAGTTTTGCCTCCACAGGGTTGGAAAGGAAACACTGAGAGAGGAGCACTTGATACTTCTGGGTGAGCAACTGGTCGCGAATCTGACGCTGTGCAAACAGATAATACTTGTAAATCTTCTCGTATGTTTCAGGGATTTGAGTGCCAGAGTCCTTCAACTTCTTATATTCGTTGAGGAAAGTGTTCACTGTAGCGAAGTCGTAACGACCTGTCTGCTGGTTCATGAACACTGGCACTTGAAGCATCTGGCTATAGCCAGTCTTTACGATGTCAGAAATCTCAGCGTCGCTTACTGCGAGTCCTAATTCGTCACACTGCTTCTGAATGAGTTGCTGCTGCACATAAGTCTGCCACGCCTCATCCTTGATGCGGTTCAGTTCGTCCTCGTTGAAAGAACTTTTCTGCTGAGCAATTTCATAGTAAGTCTGCAGGTCGTCCACCAGTTTCTGGTAGTCCTGAATAGAGATGGGCTTACCATCTACCTCACCAACCTGCTGGCTCGATTTCTGGAAGAGGCTCTCAAGGCCTCTGAATAAATCGCCGGCGACGAAGAGGAACAACGCCACGGCGATGATGGTCACAAGGAGCACGCCCTTGCTTCTGATTTTTTGTAATGCTGCCATTTTTTATTGTTTTTTATTGATTACTTATTTCTTCTTATGCATAGGCATTCGGGGTGTCCCGAGTTCACCTTGTCGCAAAATCATGCAAAATTACAAAAAAAATCTCACCCAAACACGATGTTCGTCAAGTTTTTTTTCAATTATACGCTTTTCCTCTGTCTTTCGTGCTTGAAATCTGCACTTTCCTCTCCACTTCTTGCGGTTTTAATGTGTACCTACGTGCGCACCGTGCGCTTGTCATTTCACGCACCGTGCTTGAAATATTTCGTTCTTTCAGCCTATAACATTTCGTTCACGGTGCATACAATAAGAGGGGTATCAGTCTGAATCATGCTTTATCGGTTATGGGGTGGGTCTTGTACAGATACAAAAAAGACACGCCTGAATAGGTGTGTCTTATCGATTATTGTTTATGCTGTCTTGAGGCACAATCAAAGTAGGGTCGGGTTGTGGAGTGGGGGAATGGTCTTCGAGGGGGAACTGTCCTTTGGACGAGTGGATGATATAGTCGGTCATCTGCTCGTTGCTGCTAAAGTTATAGCCCGAAAGTTTACGGGTTTCGCCGTCAATCTCCATGTAAGCAGAAGAGTAGATTCTGTGAGCACGTTGATCCCAAAAGAGGAGTGAGGTCTTGAAGGTCTCGTTTTTCAAGTTCTTGACAAGGACACGACCACGGAGTTCCCACAGTTCTTGCTGGTTGTAGAAGTAGGCGGTGTCGCACGAGATGAAGGCATCCACTTGGAAGGAAGGATTGAAGCGTTCGATGAAAAGTCCCTTTTCGAACGACCAATACTGTGGCTCCTTCTTGTCGTAGATGTACCAGTCTTCGGAGATAATCTTGTAGCGGATGATGCCCGAGTCGCTGATGAGGGTGCTGACGCCGACGCTTTTGAGTGTGGGCAGGGAGTCGCGCAATCCGATGTCGGGACCCACCTTTTCATCACTGTTGCTGCACGAAGGAAACAACAATAGCGTTGCAGCAGCCATGATGACTGCTGCAACGCTAAGTGTATGTGTGAATCGTTTCAAATGTCAAGTGTTAAATGTTGAATGTCCGGATGACAGGAATCATTCTGCACAAGGGCTGATTAGCGGAGGCGCAAAGTGGTGGTTCCGAAACCGGGTACACTGACGGTTTGACCAGCCTTGATGCCTGCGAAGAATGCTTCAGACTTTGGATAGAAGTGTGCTGCATAGTTGGCTGCGGCACGGTTGGCTTTTGCTGCCGATGATGGGTCAACGGCTTTAGCCTTGTTGCAGTAGTCGTAAGCGAGGCAGTAGAAGTAGCTTCTCTGCAATGCGTCGCCAGAAGCGGCACGTGCGATGCAGTTTGCCTGAAGGAGGTATGCACCACCGTTGGATGGGTTGTATTGGAGTGTCTTCTGGCAGTACTGACGACACTGTGCGATGTTGCCCTTGCGGTACATGAGGGCTGCCACGATGTAAGCGTACTTGGCCTTCTTCGCATTGTCTGTCTCAAGGCTGAGTGCCTCGTCAAAATACTTGATGGCACCATTGACGTCGCCTTCCTTCAGCAGTTTCGATGCCTTACCGATGGCTGCCTGTGGAGTCTTGTTAATCTGGTAAGCATAATCTGCTGCCACATAGTAGATGTTGGACTTGTCACACTCGAAGTTGGTGAGGATGGCAAGTACGGAGTTGAGGTATTGGAGGTTAGTCTTGTTTGCCTCCACCTGTGCGCCGTAAATCTTTTCGAGGGCATCACAGTCGGCTGCACCAGAGGAAACGAAGAGGTCATTTGCCTTGTCCTGTACGGGCTGGTAGTTGTCAACGATTTTCTGTGCTTCGGGAGACAGAACCACTTGCTCAACCCACTTGGTGGAGTCTTCAGACTCGGGATCTGCAGGAATGGTCTCTGATGGATATTCCTTTGCCTGATCGAGCAGACGGTCACAGATTTCGTTGGTGTTCATGTAGTCCTGGATGAAGTCCTGACGGATGTCGATGTTGTCTTTGTTCTGGAGATAGCGGTTGTAGGAGCACTCGATGAATCCGAAAAGAACGAAACCTTCTGTGTTGGGTCCCATGTCGTCGATGCCTTCCTTGAACATCTTATAGGCTGTGTTGTTGTCCATTGTGGGGCAATAATAGTAGTAGTCATAGGCCTTGCGACAGATGATGTTGCCCTTGGTGGACGTTGTCTTAGGTGTAGCGAAAGAATTGAGTGCTTCGAGGTTCTTCAGACGTTGGTCGTAGATGTTCATGAGTTTCTCGAAATACTGCTTCTTCAAGTCAGCATTTGTTTCCTTTTGGATGAGGTTCTCGAACATCCATGCGCCATCTGTGTAAATGCGCACTTGAGAGAGTGGCGCCTTTTCGAAAACAAACTCCCACGGCTCAATGGCCTCAACGAAACTCTGGCGCTTGAATGCTTCCTGATAGAGTGAGAGGCTGCCAAGCACGTCGATGGAGTCCTGGCCATGACCGATGCGGTCGTTCACAGAAGTGCCTTTGAGGTTTTGTGCTGATGCGGCAACGGCAATGATTGCAAGAGTGCATGCAAATAAAATCTTTTTCATAATCATTTATTTTTTTTGAATGTTTTCGTTTGTTTCTTTTCTGTCGTCAGTTGTTTAACTGCTGATTTGTGTGCAAAGATAGCGAATGAATTTCAGATTCGGGCGGTTTTTTCCTCTTTATTTATAGGGAAAAGTCTATTTGGAATACTGAAATGCCTCTTTGACTTCTTCTTATTTAACTTTCATCTTGTAGAACCAGCGCTCGCTGAAAGTGATACCAACACATAAACGCAGGTAATTTTCAGAGAGGGTGCTCTTCCTCATCGTGGTGGCGTTGAGATATGGAATGTTGGTGTGAGTCCATTGCACCGCGATGTTTATTTTAGGAGTGATGTCATAAACGTTTTTATTGGAGATGGGGAGCGTGAGACCTGCCGACACACCAAACTCGTTGGGCTTATCAGTGATGGTGCCTGTCGGATCGGCTTTGGCGTATGTCTGTGAATAATATCCACCGACTTTGTAGGTGCATTGCTCCAAGTAACTGGCAGTAGCGGAGTATGGCTTAGGTGTCCAATCCAAACCTGCCGAAATCTTGGTGCGGTCGTTCAGCTGTCCCTTGGTGGAGGTGTAAACATCTGATACGGTGCTGGATGAAAAGCCTGTCTGTTGATTGGGGAATCGGCATTCAGACCACTTCTGAAGTTCGAAATCTGCACCGATGCGCAGATTGTTTGAATGGTAGTAAGTTGCACCGATCGAGATGGCATGTGGGAGTTGGAAGGCATTCCTGATGGTGTCGCTGGTCGTTTCCTCGATGGAGGTGTTGTTGAGTGTTCGGGTGCTGCGTGTTGCTTCGCTGCCCAGCCGATGTCCATAGGTGTATGTGGCACCAAGGACGATTTTGTCTTTTTTGCTGATGGGTTGTATGAACTGCAAACCGGCTTGCCAACTGTATGTGCCCACTTCACCCGTGTAGGTGCGTGAGAGATTGAATGCCGAACTTTCGCTGAACGACATTTGTGCGTTGTGGGTGTAGTCACCCCAGATGTATCGAACGTTGAACCCCAAGGAGATGGGGCGGAATGGGTGCCAGCCTGTACCGAAGAAAACTTCTCGCAATCCTCCGTCACCGTTAAAGTTGTAGGAAGATGTGATGTTTTCTGTCCCGGCAAGGGTTTCGCTGGATGAGTGAAAATTGTATTTGATGTTGGTGATGGGCATAATTCCGACTGTCATGCCGACATTTCTGAATGCGCGGAACTGAAAAGCAAAGTAGTCGAAACTGCTGTTGCGGACGTTCTGCTGCAGTTCACCCATCTTGTGGTTGCTGTTCTGCAATGAGACGCCGAGGTCAAAGAGCATTGTGAGCGAGTCGATGGCAGAATAGGATGCAGGATTGGCAATATTGATTTCTTGTCCATTACGGAATCCTTGTGCAATGCCTCCCATGCCCTTGTTGAATCCCATGGCGCGTTCCGATTGGATGCCGAAACCATAGCGGGAGTAGGGGGTGTTGATGCCATTTTGTGCATAGGTTGCAAGAGAGAACGATGCAACGAGGATGGCAAGTGTTATCTTGTTCATTATAGTTTGAGAATAGATAATTGATTTTGACTGCAAAATTAAGTCTTTTTGTGGAGTTCTTCAAATAAAACCTTCTTTATGCGAGTTAAAAAAATTGAAAGACCCCGATTACGGTATCGTTTGACTATTGTTGAGGGTTGTTGAAGGGCTTGTTTTGAGGTTTTTTATGTCGTTTGCCACCGTTCCCTCTTTTGTCGTGTCTTCCTTTGCCACCATGTCTGCCAGGTGTGTGGCGTCGTGCCTGCAATGTGTTCTTGCTCATTTGTGGCTTCTCTCCACAACCTTCTGGCAGGTCGGGCTTAGGGATTTCTTTTTCGATGAGGTGCTCGATTTTGAGCAGATGTTGCCAGTCGTGCGGGGTGACAAGGGTGATGGCTTGCCCATCGCGGTTGGCACGTGCGGTTCGTCCTATTCTGTGGACGTAGTCTTCTGGATCGCGCGGTACGTCATAGTTGATGACCATCTGTATGTCATCGATGTCAATGCCTCGACTCACGATGTCGGTGGCAATGAGGATGCTGATGCGGCGGTTCTTGAATGCAAGCATGATTTCTTCACGCTCCCGTTGGACGAGGTCGCTGTGCATTGCACCCACATTGAAACCTTTACGCTTCAGCATGATGCTCAACTCCTTGACTTTCATCTTCGACGAGCCAAATAGGATGACGCGGTCGAGTGTTTCGTCGCTGAGCACTTTTTCCACAATCTTGTCCTTCATGCCGTCATAGCAGAGATAGGCAATCTGTTGTATCTTTTCTGCAGGTTTTGATACGGCAATCTTCACTTCGACGGGATTGTGCAAGATGTTCTGCGCCAGTTTTTGGATATTGTCAGGCATGGTGGCTGAGAACATGATGGTTTGCCGTTCCTCGGATAGGTAACTGGATATCTTCATGATGTCGTCGTAAAAACCCATGTCAAGCATTCTGTCGGCTTCGTCAAGAATGAAGAAGGAGACTTTCTTCAGGTCGATATGTCCACCGTTCAGATGGCTGATCAGTCGTCCGGGAGTGGCGATGATGATGTCAGCGCCCAGTTCCAATCCCTTGCGTTCTTGTTCGAAACGGATTCCGTCGTTACCACCATAAACAGCGACAGATGACACGCCGTTGAGGTAATAGGCAAAGCCTTCCACCTGTTGGTCAATCTGTTGTGCCAGTTCTCTTGTCGGTGCCATGATGATGCAATTGACAGAATCCTGCGGGTAGTTCCCGTGACTCAGTTCATCAAGCACAGGCAATAAATAAGCGGCGGTTTTTCCCGTTCCTGTTTGGGCAATGCCCATCAAGTCATGCCCCTCTAAGATTTTGGGGATGGCTTGCTCTTGTATGGGGGTGCACTCCTCGAAGTTCATCGCATCGAGGGCATCGAGCAAATCGTCTGATATGTTTAGTTCGTCAAAAAACATGTTGAGAGATGTAAAATGTGAATGAAATGTGGGTGGTTTATTTTGGTGCTTTCTTGTAGTAATAGAGTGCTACAATGGCAAACACGAAGTTAGGAATCCACACAGCAATGGCTGCGGGGAAGTTCGCTTTGATGGCAAGGCTTGATGTCACTGTCTGGAACATGATGTAGGTCAGAATCAGTGCCAGTCCGATACCGAGGGCGATACCCATACCATTTTTGCGTTTCCGTGCAGAGATGGACACACCGATGATGGTCAGGATGAAGGTGGCGAAAGAGGTGGCGCCTCGTTTCCAGTATTCCACTTCAAATTGCTGTATATTGGCAAATCCTCGTGCTTTCTGACGTTCAATGTAGGTGTCCAGTTCTGGTGTGGTGAGCGTCATTTCCATATCGCGCGATGCCATTAGATCTTGTGGCTGTATGCGGATGATAGTGTCCAGTTTGCTGCCATTCTGTATCACCTCACGCATTCCTTGCAGGTCACGTTTCTGGTAACTGGTGATAATCCAGTGATAGGGTTCGTAGGAGAGGGTGTCATATTGGATGGTCATTGCTTGCAGGTGCTTGACGAGTTTCTTGTCCTCAAACTTGTCGAGCGTGAAGTCAAAGCCCATCTTCATGTTTTCCTCATAACGTCCAAAGTATGCGATGACACCGCTGTCCACTTCGAGTTGCACATTTGCACTGAAATCCTGTTTTCCTCGGTTTTTGTATTTATTTTCGAACTTTACGCGCTTCACATTTCCCCTGGGGATGATGTAAGAGCCAAGTCCGTAGTTGAGCAGTGCGATGATGGCTGCCGAAATCATGTAAGGACGCACAATGCGAGCGAAACTGGTGCCAGTCGATAGCATGGCGATGATTTCGGAGTTTTCGGCAAGTTTCGTGGTGAAGAAGATGACGGCAATGAAGACAAACAACTGGCTGAACAGATTGGAGTAGAAAGGGATGAAGTTCAAGTAGTAGTCAAACAGAATTTCTTTCATCGGGGCATCGTGTTGCAGGAACTTGTCGATGTTCTCATTGAAGTCAAACACGACAGCAATGCTGATAATCAACACAATGGAGAAGAAATATGTGCCGAGGAACTTTCCGATGATGTAACGGTCGAGTCGTGACAGGGGCGAATGCTCTGTCAGCCATCGAAAGGCAGAAGACCTCTGATGGATTCTTGAACGCAGGGAGCTGTGTCTCTGGCGTCTGTTCCTCGACTTGATGTAGTCATGGTAGGCATTGATGTCTTCCTCGCTACCATGAGGAACAAGCTTCCCGTTTACTTCTTCGAATATGACCAATTTCTTTTATTTATATATAATAATGTGTATCTTAGATTCTTTGTCCCAGTTCTTCCACCATCTTTGCCTTCCACACACTGAAGTCACCTGCAATGATGTGCTGACGTGCCTCACTTACGAGCCATAGGTAGAAGGAGAGGTTGTGGATGGATGCAATCTGCATGGCAAGCAGTTCCTGGGCCTTGAAGAGATGGTGCACGTATGCCTTCGTGTAAGCGGTATCGACATAGGAAGTCCCTTCTGGGTCGAGTGGCGAGAAATCAAAGTCCCATTTCTTATTGCGCAGGTTGATGGTGCCGTGTTTCGTGAAGATTTGTGCATTTCTGCCGTTTCGTGTCGGCATCACGCAATCGAACATGTCCACTCCTCGTTCGATGCCTTCCAAGAGATTGATAGGGGTGCCGACTCCCATGAGATAGCGTGGTTTATCCTTGGGGAGGATGGCATTGACCACCTCAATCATTTCATACATCACTTCAGTGGGTTCTCCCACCGCCAAACCACCGATGGCATTGCCGTCAGCCCCTTTCGATGCCACGTTCTCTGCAGCACGTTCGCGCAAGTCCTTGTAGGTACATCCTTGCACAATAGGGAAGAGGCTTTGCTGATAGCCATACTTCGGTTCTGTTTCGTTGAATCGCTTGATGCAGCGGTCGAGCCAGCGTTCCGTCAAGTCAAGCGACTTCTTGGAATAGTTATAATCGCTGGTACCTGGAGGGCATTCGTCAAATGCCATCATGATGTCAGCACCAATCGAACGTTCAATGTCCATCACTCCTTCGGGGGTGAAAAAGTGCTTGCTGCCATCAATGTGGCTGCGGAACTCCACACCTTCTTCCTTGATTTTTCGGATGCCAGACAGCGAAAACACCTGAAAGCCGCCGCTGTCGGTCAGCATCGGACGGTCAAAACCGTTGAACTTGTGCAACCCTCCTGCCGTTTCCAGCACTTCCAATCCAGGACGTAGATACAGGTGATACGTGTTGCCCAAGATGATTTGTGCCTTGATGTCGTCCTTCAGTTCATGCAGATGCACGGCTTTCACTGAGGCTTGCGTCCCCACGGGCATAAAAATGGGAGTCTCTATGTCTCCGTGATCGGTGTGGATGAGTCCTGCCCGCGCATTCGTCTTAGAGTCGTTATGTTGGAGGGTGAATGTCATCTTTTTCTTTTTTCAAAGGTGTCTTCGGTTTTCCTAGACTTTCCTATTTCTTCCTAGGTTTTCCTAAGTTTTCCTAATCTATTTCAGCAGTGCAAAGTCGAGCACATCTTTCACGTTCTCCACATAGTGGAACTTCACACCTTTCACATACTTGGCAGGAATGTCCTCAATGTTCTTCCTGTTCTCGTGGCAGATAAGAATGTCGGTGATGCCAGCACGCTTGGCTGCCAGAATTTTCTCCTTGATGCCACCCACAGGGAGCACTTTGCCACGCAGGGTGATTTCGCCCGTCATGGCAATGTTTTTCCGCACCTTGCGCTTGGTGATGGCACTCGCCAACGAAGTGGCGATGGTGATGCCTGCCGATGGACCATCCTTCGGTGTAGCACCTTCGGGTACGTGAATGTGAATGTTGTGGTTCTCGAAGTAATCAGGTTGAATGCCTATGAGGTCACAGTGTTCCTTCAAATATTGCAAAGCAATCGTTGCCGACTCCTTCATCACATCGCCCAGATTACCTGTCAAGCCGAGTTTGCCACCCTTACCGCTGTCGATGGAGGTCTCGATGAAGAGAATTTCACCACCAACACTTGTCCACGCCAAACCCGTCACCACGCCATAGTAGTCGTTACCTTGATATTTGTCGCGGCTATAAGGTTCAGTGCCAAGATATTCCTTGATGTCCTCCACCTTCAGTTCGCTTTCGGGTAGCACGCCATTCTTGGCATATTTCAGCGTCACCTTGCGCAACACCTTGTGGATGTTCTTGTCGAGGTCGCGCACACCTGACTCACGCGTGTAATCCTCAATGATTTTCTCAATGGCAGCCTTGGAGAGTTTCACACCTGTGTCCTTCATACCGAGGTTGTCAAGTTCCTTTGGCACGAGGTGACGTTTCGCAATCTCAATCTTCTCCTCTGTCAAATAGCCGCTCACTTCAATCAGTTCCATGCGGTCAAGCAGTGGTGCAGGAATCGTTGAGATATTGTTGGCTGTTGCGATGAACATCACCTTCGAAAGGTCGTAATCAGTGTCCAGATAGTTATCGTGGAAAGCCACATTCTGTTCAGGGTCAAGCACCTCCAACAATGCCGATGCAGGGTCGCCGTGGTTGGTCTGCTGCGTCACTTTGTCAATCTCGTCGAGAATGAACACGGGGTTGCTGCTGCCAGCCTTCTTGATGTTCTTGATGATTTGACCTGCCATTGCCCCTACGTACGTGCGGCGGTGTCCGCGGATTTCAGCCTCGTCGTGTAAGCCGCCTAATGACATCCTCACATACTTCCTCTTCATCGCCTTTGCGATGCTCTTTCCCAGCGAAGTCTTTCCCACACCCGGAGGTCCATACAGGCAAAGGATGGGACTTTTGAAATCGCCCCTCATCTTCAGCACAGCAAGATGCTCAATGATGCGTTCCTTTACCTTTTCCATGCCGTAATGGTCCTTATTCAGCACCCTCTCGGCATTGTTCAGGTTGAGGTTGTCTTTGGTATATTCACCCCAAGGCAGTTCCAGCATCATTTGTGCCCAAGTGTATTCTGTTTGGTAGTCAGGCGAGTGGCTACTCATGTGCGACATCTTGTCCAAAGCGTCATTGAACACCTTGGCCGTCGCTTCGTCCCATTTCATCTTCTGCGCTTTCTCACGCATTTTCATGATTTCATCTTCACCTTTTTCGCCCAGCTGCTCTTGGATGGTCTCCATTTCCTGACGCAGAAAATACTCTTTGTGCTGCTTGTCCAGTTCCTCACGGGTTCGCATTTGCAAGTCCATCTTCAAGGTCACATACTGATACTCCCGTTGCAGGATGCCCAGCAAACGGTAGGCACGGTCGAACAGATTGTTCTCCTCCAGCAACACAATGCGTTCCCTGTTGCTGATGTTCAAGTTGCAGCAAATGAAGTTGATAATGAGTGTGCGGTCAGAAATGTTGTTCAATGCAAACGCAGACCCAATCATGTTCTCGCTGGCACGCATCAGTTTGATGGCAGTTTCGCGGCAGGCGTCCACCACAGCCATATACTCGCGGTCACCTCGTTCAGGAACAGTCTCAGGGTAGTTATCCACACGCCCAATATTGTAGCTGCCATTCCAACTCAGTTCAATCAGACGTACCCGTGAGTAGCCTTGAATAAGTGCCGTGCGGCTCCCGTCTGGCAACTTGATGATTTTCTGCACTTTGCCAATCACTCCTGTATGATATAATTGCTCATAATCAGGCTCATCTGTTGAATCATCCACCTGCGTGAATACAGCAATTGCCATATCTTTCTTCTGTGCCTCCTTTAGCAACTTCAGTGACGAGTCCCTGCCAATTGAAATGGGCAACATCGTTTCGGGAAACAGCATCACCCCACGCAACGGAAGAACCGGGATGATGTTCTCTGGCGACACTTCCTGCTCAATGTCCCCCTTGACAGGGTTGTCGATACTTGCGATGAAACTGATTTTGCCTTCAACTGGCGTTTCGTCTATAATCTCGTCAAAATTGAAATCCATCTTCAATATCCTTGTTTGTTTTTCGCTTAATCAATACTTACTTATTTAAGTTTCGGGCGCTCTTTTTTTCACCACAGATTACTCAGATTTCACAGATTTTTTTCTGACGAGTCTGCTATTCCTCAGATTTGACTTCGTCGAGCTAAAGGTTCTCTCTTATTTCACAGATTGGAAAGCCCTGCAGGGCTTTGGGAAAAATCTGTGTAATCTGTGCAATCTGTGGTTTTTATGACTTCCGAAAGTTGAGTTACTTATAAAACGAGTGCAAAGGTACGAAATATTTTTCACTCCTCTATTATTTATAATGTGAAACATTCAAAAAAATAACATTCTTAGCGCCTTTATCGTTCAGCTGTAGGTACAGTTCAATAAGATGGAAAGCAGAAAGAACCTGCTATGACCTCGCAATATGTTGAAGTTGATGCTAATATCTGTTTTGTTGTGACGCTCATGTTTATTTTGTTTTCAATCTTGCAAAATTTATATTCAAAGTTGCAAAAATATTTTTGAAACTTAGGAAATGTTTTTGAAATGCCGGTCCAATTGAAAAGAATGTGCGATCTTTGTACTTGTGAAGATTTGAAGAATTTCTTTGCGAGCAAAGCGAGTAAGCTCGATGACTCGCCGACTCGCCGAGGCGACTAAATATCAAAGATTTCGCATTTAATGAAACTTGAGTAAATTAAAATGTGACATTACCACTTGATGGGAATGCTGTTTGTATCATAATATTTGTGTAAAGTGCCGTTTCTGTGCAATAGTGTAAGAAAATGTGAGTGTTTTTCTTACATTTTGCAATTATTTTTAGCAAAAAATTTGTTATATTATTAAAAATAGTTGTAACTTTGCACCGCTTTTAGGCAAGAATGCTTCTGGGCAAAATACCAAATCGATACACAACAATAAAAAGATATGAGCAAACTCATTAAGGTCGAGGGCTATCGCCAGTTGCTTGACCCCATTCAGACGGAATTGGGCATCAAACAGATTAAAGACTTCTTTCAGGCGAACCTTTCGACGGCACTTCGTCTGCGCCGTGTGACTGCACCCCTGTTCGTGTTGCGTGGATTGGGATTGAATGATGACTTGAATGGTGTGGAACGTCCCGTGTCATTCCCCATCATGGATATGAACGACCAGGTGGCAGAGGTGGTGCATTCCCTTGCCAAGTGGAAACGCGTGATGCTTGCCGAATACGGCATACAGCCAGGGTATGGACTCTACACCGATATGAATGCTATTCGTGGGGACGAGGAGTTGGACAACACCCACTCCCTCTACGTTGACCAGTGGGATTGGTGCCGTACCATCCGTGAAGAAGACCGCAACCTCACTTTCCTGAAGAAGATTGTGCAGGACATCTATGCAGCCATCATGCGCACTGAATATTTGGTTTGTGAATCCTATCCGCAAATCAAACCCTTCCTTCCTCAAGAAATACATTTCGTCCATTCAGAGGAATTGTTGCAGATGTATCCCGACATGACTCCAAAGGAGCGTGAGGATGCCATTTGCAAGAAATTCGGAGCCGTCTTCATCATGGGCATCGGTGGCAAACTCTCCAACGGCGAGAAGCACGACGGACGTGCGCCAGATTACGATGACTGGAGCACTCCTAACGAAGACGGTTACAAGGGGCTCAATGGCGACATCCTCATTTGGTATCCTGTCCTCAGCCGCAGCATCGAACTCAGTTCTATGGGCATCCGAGTGGATAAGGAAGCCCTTGTTCGACAACTTGAACTGGAAAACAAGACAGAACGTCTCAACCTTTTCTTCCATAAGAAGTTAATGAACGACGAGATTCCACTTTCAGTCGGTGGAGGAATCGGTCAAAGCCGTCTATGCATGGTACTCCTTCACAAAGCCCATGTGGGTGAAATCCAAGCCTCCATCTGGCCCGAAGAGATGCGTGAGGAATGTGCCAAAGCTGGCATGCCGCTTATCTGAGGAGAAGCGAAAACGTAAAAAATGAAAAGAGAAAAAATCTGGGTTACTTGCTGGCAGGGTGCAAATACCTTGCAGGGTGGGTAATCCAGTTTTTTTTCTTTTCATTTTTCTTTTTTCACTTTTTGTAGTATCTTTGCAACAAAATCAAAACAACGCTATGACACCAAAGGAAGAGATAGAGCAACTCAGACGGGAGTTGGAACAACATAATTATAATTATTATGTGTTGAATCAGCCGACGATTTCGGACTTTGACTTTGACCAGATGATGCACAAACTGGAGGACTTGGAGATGTTCTATCCTCAGTATGCAGACCCGAACTCACCCACGCAAAGGGTGGGGAGCGACCTGAACCAGGCGTTTAAGGCGGTGGCTCACAAGTATCCGATGCTGTCGTTGGCGAACACCTACAACGAGGGGGAGGTGCGTGACTTCTACCAGCGTGTGAAGGAAGGACTGGAGGGTGAGGAGTTTGAAATTTGCGCTGAGATGAAATATGACGGTCTGAGCATCTCGCTGACATACGTGGATGGTGCGTTGGTGCAGGCGGTGACGCGAGGCGACGGAGTGAAGGGCGATGATGTGACCAACAACGTGAGAACCATTCGTTCCATCCCCTTGAAGTTGAGGGAGGGGAGCGGCTATCCGCATGAGTTTGAGATTCGTGGAGAGATTCTGATGCCTTGGACCTCGTTTGAGAAACTGAACGAGGAACGTGCCAAGCACGAGGAGCCGCTTTTTGCCAATCCGCGCAATGCGGCCAGCGGCACGTTGAAGTCGCAGAGTTCGAAGGTGGTGGCACAGCGCGGTCTTGACGCGTACCTATATTATATATTAGGCGATGAGATTCCTGCCGACAGTTTCCACTATGAGAACTTGCAGAAGGCGGCAGGATGGGGCTTCAAGATTTCGCAGGGCATGAAGAAGTGCAAGACGGTGGATGAGGTGCTGGATTTCATCAACTATTGGGATGTGGAACGTAAGAACCTGCCTGTGGCCACCGATGGCATTGTGCTGAAAGTGAACTCATTGCGCCAGCAGCGGCATCTGGGCTATACGGCCAAGAGTCCTCGCTGGGCGATTGCCTATAAGTTCAAGGCCGAACGTGCTTGTACACGGCTGAACGAAGTGACTTATCAAGTGGGCAGGACGGGTGCCGTGACTCCTGTGGCCAACATGGACCCTGTGCAGTTGGCTGGCACGGTGGTGAAGCGAGCCTCGCTCCACAATGCCGACGTGATGGAGGAACTTGACCTGCACATTGGCGACATGGTGTATGTGGAGAAGGGAGGTGAGATTATTCCCAAGGTGGTGGGTGTAGATAAGGAGCAACGGAAGCCCGGCTTGCAGAAGGTGCAGTTCATCAAGACCTGCCCGGAGTGTGGGGCGGAGTTAGTGCGATTTGAGGGTGAGGCTGCCCATTATTGCCCGAACGACAGTGCCTGTCCGCCACAAATCAAAGGCAGGATAGAGCACTTCATCTCGCGCAAGGCAATGAACATAGACAGTCTGGGACCCGAGACGGTGGATGACTACTACCAGAGAGGCTTAATCCACGATGTGTCAGACCTTTACAAACTTACAGTGGCAGACATCTGTGGCTATAACAAGAACCGCGTGAAGTCGGCACAGAAGGTGGTGGACGGCGTGAAATCGACACTTCAGGTACCCTTCGAACGAGTTGTTTTCGCCATCGGCATCCGCTTTGTGGGCGAGACGACAGCCAAACTGATAGCCCGTCACTTCAAGTCGATGGAGGCCTTGCAAAACGCTACTGTGGAACAGTTGATGGAAGTGGATGGAGTGGGACAGGTGATTGCCGAGTCTGTGGTGAAGTATTTCCAGGAGCCGAAGAATGCTGAGATGGTCGCCCGGCTGGCTGCCTATGGGGTGCAAATGCAACTATCCGAGGAGCAACTCTCGGGTCAGACGGACAAATTAGCGGGCAAGAGCATCGTCATTTCGGGCGTGTTCCAGAAACATTCGCGCGACGATTATAAATCCATCATCGAGCAAAATGGTGGCAAGAATGTGGGCAGCATCTCGAAGAAGACCACGTTTGTGCTGGCTGGTGACAATATGGGACCAGCCAAGATGGAGAAGGCACAAAGTCTTGGTGTGCCGCTGGTGTCGGAAGATGAGTTCTTGGCGATGCTGGAATGATGGATGAGGACAAAGGTTTGTTGCATAGAATGAAGTGTACCCGAGGGGTGTGGCATACCATACCCAAGGGGTACACGATGCCGTACCCCTCGGGTACATAGTTGCCATCTGCTCTTCCCCCAATTGTACTCCGCTCATTTTTTTGATGTGAGGAGTACGTTTTTTTATTCTAATAATTTCTTAAATCAAAATAAATCAGTACCTTTGCACCCGATTAGAGTTTTAAGGTAAAAGAATTTTACTTTGATTTATGGCTAAAAAGACACGAGAACCTCGTTATATATTTGAATCAAGTTGGGAGGTTTGTAATAAGGTTGGTGGCATATACACGGTGCTGTCCACGCGTGCAAAAACATTGCAAGAAAAACTTACAGACAGGGTGTTCTTCATCGGTCCCGATTTTTGGGAAGGTAGGAAGAACCCGCTTTTCAGGGAAAGCAAGTCTCTGCTGGCAAAATGGAGAAAGTATGCGCAGGAAAATGAAGGGGTGAATTTCCGTGTGGGACGTTGGCAGGTACCTGGCGAACCGATTGCTCTTCTTGTGGATTTTAAGCCTTTCTTTGAACATCGGAATGAAATTTTTGGTTGGGCATGGGACAACTTTGGGGTTAACTCGCTGAATGCTTATGGCGATTACGACGAGAGCCTGATGTTCTCTTGGGCAGCAGGTAAGGTGGTGGAGAGTTACTACAAGTTTTTCGGATTGACAAAGGAAGACAATGTGATTTTTCAGGCACACGAATGGCAAACTTGTCTGGCAGCATTGTATGTGAAGAAGTTTGTGCCGGAAGTTGCCACCATCTTCACGACTCATGCAACGACCATTGGACGTTCCATTGCTGGCAACAACAAGCCGCTCTACGATTATCTGCCTGCCTACAATGGTGACCAGATGGCATCGGAACTGGGTGTGGAGTCCAAGCACTCTGTGGAGAAGCAGGCGGCATGGAACGTGGATTGCTTCACGACGGTGAGCGAAATCACAGGCAGGGAGTGTGCCGAATTGCTCGACAAGCCTGCTGATGAGATTCTGATGAATGGTTTTGAGAACGATTTCGTGCCTTCTCCTGCCGCCAAGTTCAACGAGGCAAGGAAGGTGGCTCGCCAATCTCTCCTGAAGGTGGCGAACACACTGATGGGGACGGAGTTGGACGATGACACGGTTATTGTCTGCACGGGTGGTCGCTACGAGTACCAGAACAAAGGTGTCAATGTCTATATTGATGCGCTGAACCGTTTGCGCTGGGATGATCGTTTGCAGAAGAATGTGTTGGCATTCGTGATGGTGCCAGCGTGGATAAAGGAGGCCCGCATGGATTTGCGAGTTGCGCTTTCCAACAAGAAGCATAATCCTGTAGAGTATGGTGCCATTGGTGACCCACGCATTACGCATGTGTTGCATGAGCCTGATTTTGACAAGGTGCTCGGTCAGATGAACTGGCTGGACATGTATAACCGTCCAGAAGACAAGGTGAAGGTCATCTTTGTGCCTTCGTATCTGGATGGCGATGACGGCATTTTCAACAAGCACTACTATGACTTGCTCATCGGCATGGACATGACGGTGTTCCCCTCTTACTATGAGCCTTGGGGATACACACCGACCGAATCGGTGGCTTTCCATGTGCCTTGCATCACAACCGACTTGGCAGGTTTCGGACTTTGGGCAAACAGTTTGAAAGGTGGCATGAGCGAGATCGAGGACGGTGTGAAGACGGTACATCGGTCGGATTACAACTTTGATGAAGTGAGCAATGGTGTCCGCGACACGATTCTAAAATTCTCGCAGATGGACCAGAAGCAAATCAATGCTGCCCGAAAGAATGCGGAAAAGGTGGCAGAGAAGGCGCTCTGGAAGCATTTCATTAAGTATTATTACGAAGCGTATGACAAGGCTCTCGCAAAGCGTGACGAGCGTTTGGCATAAATAATAATGTGTGATTTTAAAAGAAACAGTAAAACCAATTTATAAAACTATGAGAATTCAAGCAAGCAACGCCAATATACCAAATTGGCGCGAGATTAGCGTGAGGTCGTCGGTTCCAGCAGCACTTGAGCCGCTGAACGAGATTGCTCACAACATGTGGTGGTCATGGAACAATGAAGTGGGTCATATCTTCAATGATATGGACACCAAACTTTGGCATGATGTTCAGCAGAACCCCGTTCTTTTCCTTGGCAGAATGAACTATGAAAAACTGGAAGAATTGGCTTCTGACAAGAAGATAGTTGAGCGCATCAACAAGGTATATAAGGAGTTCCGCGCCTACATGGATGTGAAACCTGACAAGAAGCGTCCATCGGTTGCTTACCTTTGTATGGAGTATGGCTTGAGCCACGTACTGAAAATTTATTCAGGCGGTTTGGGCATCTTGGCTGGTGACTATGTGAAGGAGGCGTCAGACTCCAACATCGACTTCTGCGCTGTCGGTTTCCTGTATCGTTATGGTTACTTCACCCAGACACTTTCGATGGAAGGTCAGCAGGTGGCAAATTATGAGGCTCAGGTGTTTCCAACGCTGCCAATCGAACGTGAATTGGACGCTAACGGCAATCAGGTAGTCATTGATGTCCCTTATAACAACTATACTGTTCATGCACTCGTTTGGCGTGTGAATGTGGGGCGTGTGAAACTCTATTTGCTTGACACCGACAACGACATGAACTCTGAATATGACCGCTCCATCACTCATGCCCTCTATGGCGGCGACTGGGAGAACCGTCTGAAGCAGGAAATCCTGCTCGGAATCGGTGGTATCTTGCTGCTCAATAAACTGGGCATCAAAAAGGACATCATCCACTGCAACGAGGGGCATGCTGCCCTTGCTAATGTGCAGCGTTTGGTTGAATATGTGGAGAGTGGATTGACTTTCAACGAATCACTTGAAGCTGTCCGTACTTCTTCTCTCTACACCGTACACACTCCTGTGCCTGCTGGTCATGACTATTTCGACGAGGCTCTCTTCGGTAAGTACATGGGTCAGTATCCTGAGAAACTGGGCATCAGTTGGGACGACTTTATGGGCATGGGGCGTGTGAACCCCGATGACAAGGGCGAACGCTTCTGCATGTCCACTTTCGCTTGCAACACCTCTTCGTGGGTGAATGGCGTAAGTTGGCTGCACGGCAAGGTGTCTAAGGATATGTTCAACGGTATCTGGAAAGGCTACTTCCCAGAGGAACTTGCCAATGTGGGTTATGTGACCAATGGTGTTCACATGCCAACATGGACGGCTTCTGAGTGGAAGAGTGTTTATGCCAAGAATTTCGACAAGTCTTTCCTTTCCGACCAGTCGAACGAGAAGATTTGGGAGGCTATCTACAATGTGCCTGATCAGGAAATCTGGAACACCCGTCTGGCTTTGAAGGCAAAACTTATTGAGTACATCAAGAAGGCATTCAAGGAGGATTGGCTGAAGCATCAGGGCGACCCATCTCGCATTGTGTCGATTGTGGACAAAATCAATCCTAACGCATTGACCATCGGTTTTGCTCGCCGTTTTGCCACCTACAAGCGTGCTCACCTTCTCTTCAGCGACCTTGACCGCTTGGCTAAGATTGTGAACAATCCGAACTATCCAGTGCAGTTCCTCTTTGCTGGTAAGGCTCACCCTGCCGACGGTGCAGGCCAGGGACTCATCAAGAAGATTTATGAGATTAGCCGTCGTCCAGAGTTCTTGGGTAAGATTATCTTCCTGGAGAACTACGACATGAAGTTGGCTCGCCGTCTTGTGACGGGCGTGGATATCTGGATGAACACTCCGACACGTCCATTGGAGGCTTCTGGTACATCTGGCGAGAAGGCACTCATGAATGGTGTGGTCAACCTTTCCGTGCTCGACGGTTGGTGGCTCGAGGGTTACCGCGAGGGCGCAGGATGGGCACTCACGGAAAAGCGTACTTTCCAGAATCAGGAACAGCAAGACCAACTTGATGCAGCCACCATCTACTCGCTGCTTGAGAACGAAATCCTGCCTCTTTATTATGCCCGCAATTCCAAGGGCTATTCCGAAGGCTGGATTCAGACGGTCAAGAACTCTATTGCACAGATTGCTCCTCACTACACCATGAAACGTCAACTCGACGATTACTTCACCAAGTTTTACTGCCCATTGGCAGAGCGTCGCAAGGTGCTTTTTGCCGATAACTTCAAAAAGGCAAAGGACATCGCAGCATGGAAGGAACTTGTGGCTTCTCGTTGGGATTCCATCCATGTCGTTTCTTACGAGAAGGAGGAAGACATGCTGAAGGGTGATGTGCTTTCTGGCAAGAAATATAATGTTAAGTATGTCATTGATGAGCAAGGTCTTGACGATGCAATTGGCTTGGAACTCGTCACTATCTATCGTGACGAAGATGGTCGTGAGCACATCAGCCAGGTTGAACCGCTCGAAGTGACCAAGCGCGACGGCAATCTCTACACCTTTGAGGGTACTCATGTCATCCCAACTGCTGGCAGTTTCAAGGTGGCATACCGTATGTACCCCAAAAATGCAGATCTGCCTCACCGTCAGGACTTCTGCTACGTGAAGTGGTTCAACTGATTGATTCCAGAAACTAAAGACTAAAAGTTAAAAGTGAAAGTTCCTGATTGCTCGGAAGGTACTATTGGACTTTTAACTTTTAGTTTCCCGGCATGACATGAAAAAGATTCTTTTACTTTTAGTTTTTAGTTTTTCGTTTTTAGTTTCACACGCTCAGACATACAAGCGATCTGGCGTTGTAAGATCTTACCGCACCTGCATGAAGGAAAAAAACTTCACACAGGCGCGGCAGGTGCTTATTGATGCGATGCGTCAGCACCCCGAAGCAGCCGCTGATGCGCAACTCTATCGATACAAAATCGATGCCCTCACCGAACTCATTGGGGCGGAGAATCGGAAAATCTACTTGAACTCCAAGCCTGACACCGTCAGTTTCTTCAATTACATGTATGAACTTTACACGACAGGATTGCAGTGTGACAGTGCCGAGCAGCAGATTCTTGCAATGCGGCAGTCGGAAGGTAAAAAAGCCGTTCCTAAACTGCGTGGCGGGGTGGGGCAAACCTTGCTTCCTTATCGGAAGAATCTGCTCAATGCAGGCAAGTACTATTACAAGAAAAAATCCTATGCTGATGCCTTCCGATTTTTTGACATGTATATAAAGACAAAATCGGCGCCTTTCTTTATTGATGCAAAGGGTAATTCTATCCTTTCTGATCCCGATGATTTGGTGGACGTGTCAGTTCTTTCTGCTTTGAGTGCATACGGTTCAAGCAATTATCCAGAAGTAATGGTTTATCTTCCTGAAAGTCTAAAAGATGAGAACTTGCGTCCTCAGTTGCTTGAGATAGGCGCCAAAACGGCTGTAGAACTGACAGATACTGCCCAAATGGTGCAATTCCTCGAACAAGGTTTTCAGGCTTATCCTTTGGTGGAATACTTCTTTGTCACGCTTGTCAAATACTATAACGACCATGGGCAATACGAGAAGGCTCTTGAGAAGGTGCAACGCATGACTTCGCTCAATCCTCAGCAACGTGACTATTGGTATATGGCAGGTACTGAACTCGTTATGCTTAACCGCTACAACGATGCCCTCCAATCCTTCCAACAATGTGTAGGTATCAAAGCAGACGATGCCGAAGCATGGGCATCCATCGGTAGCATCTATCTTCATCAAGCCCATGTCGCATACGAGAACTTCAATCTTCCATTGTCCGACCCCTCCTATACTAAACAGAAGAGCACCATCACGCAATTCTACCGTCAAGCATGCGACGCATTTGAACAATCGCGAAAGTTTGACGAAGCCAACACGACTCTTTGGCTTGAAGGTCTCCGTGAAACCTACTTCAAACTCAATCGCGGCAAAGCGCTCCGGGCGTTGGAGAAATACAAGTGATTTCTTAAAAGGAATTTTTCTTGAAAGAATTTGTCGTAAAACGAGGTCCATAGATGGTGGAACTCGTTTTTTTCTTTTCAACTTTTAGAGAAAAAGGTTGTGAGGGCAAAAAAACGGGGTTTCGTGAGTGTGTGTCGAAAAAAAATGAGTTTTTTATGGTTTTGTTTTGTGTTATAATGGATTTGTGCTATCTTTGCACATCTTTCTAATTGATAACACTTTGGAAAATTGAAGGACTGAGAAATTGTACAATTGACGTTTTTTTTGAATTGGAAGATGGCAAATCATAAGACGAAATCTAAAAATAAGAAGAACAACAAATACGCTGCGGCTCAGAAGGAAAAGTTGTCGGCGAGCGATTTTTTCATCGGCTTTGGTAAGTGGGAGACGTTCTCCTTTTGTGTGGGATTGCTGATAGGTATTGCCGCACTCTTCATGTTGGGGGCTTTCGTCTCTTATCTCTTTACGGGCGCGGCCGACTACAGTTTGTTGGAAAACCATACCGACCCGATGAACGAGGGATTGCGTTACAAGAATGTATGCGGCTCGTGGGGAGCATTCGTGGCGTTTTTCTTCTTGAATGATTTGTTCGGATTGGCTTCGTTCATCATTCCTCCTTACTTGGTGATTTTGGCATTGAGGATGATGCGCATCTATAAATTTACGTTGGTGAGGAAATTCATCTTGTTTACGGTGCTGATGCTGTGGACGAGCGTGTTCTTGGCTGCGTTTGCCGATTTGTTCCCATACTTTGAAGGCTCCTTCGTGAAGTTGGGCGGCAATCACGGCATTCAGGTGGTGAATTTCATCACGCAGTTGGTGGGTAAGCCAGGCTTGCTGGCGGTGTTGGTGATAACAGCGGTGTTGTATCTTATCTACTTGAGTGCAAAGACAATTGAGATCATCCGAAATATGTTCCGTCTGAACCTATTGAAAAAGGTGAATCCGGAACGACTGAAGCGTTTTGTGAATAGAGGCGGAGATGATGAAGGGATTGGAGATGAAGACGAGGACAGAGATGAGGTGGATGGCATAGATGTGGATGCCATTAACAACAAGGATGCTTTCACGGACGATATGATAGAGCAGGCGTCGAATGGGGCGGATGATGAAGCAACGAATGTAGTGGAGTTTGATGATGTGAGTGTTGACGATGCCACAGGAAAGGGGCAGCAGGCAATGGATGAGGAGGAAACGGACGTGGAAGGTGATGTGGTGGACATTGACCCGAAGGAGGTGTCGGCGAAAGACAATGCAGGAATGTCTATTGAGGCGAAGGAGACAGAGATGGGAAACGGAACTATTTTGCGTGGTGACATCAATACGCCGTATGACCCAAAGTTGGATTTGGAACATTATAAGTATCCGACGCTGAATCTCTTGCGGAAGGCTGACAATCAAGGCCCGCAGATTGACATGATTGAGCAGAATGCCAATAAGGAACGCATCATTCATGTGCTGAGACAGTTTGGTGTGGAGATTGCCAGCATCAAGGCGACGATAGGTCCCACCATTACGCTGTATGAAATTGTGCCGGCAGAGGGTACAAGAATCAGTAAGATTCGTAACTTGGAAGATGATATTGCTTTGTCATTGGCAGCAGAGGGTATCCGTATCATAGCACCAATTCCAGGTAAAGGCACGATTGGTATTGAGGTGCCAAACAAGAAGAAGTGCATCGTGTCGATGGAAAGCGTCATCAACAGCCGAGTGTATCAGGAGAGCAAGATGGAATTGCCTTGTGCTATTGGTAAGACAATCAGTAATGAGGTGTTCATGTTTGATTTGGCAAAGGCGCCTCACCTGTTGGTGGCAGGTGCTACCGGTCAGGGTAAGTCAGTGGGTTTGAATGCCATTGTCACTTCGCTGCTCTACAAGAAGCATCCGGCAGAGTTGAAAATTGTGATGGTTGACCCGAAAAAGGTGGAGTTCAGTATCTACAGCCCAATTGAGAATCATTTCCTGGCACGCTTGGAGGACGAGGAGGACTGCATTATCACGGATGTTCAGAAAGTGGTGAAGACTTTGAACTCATTGTGTGCGTTGATGGATACGCGATATGATCTTTTGAAACGTGCACATGCAAGGACCATTAAGGAATATAACGAGATGTTCAAGAGCCGCAAACTGAATCCAGAACACGGTCATGAGTATATGCCTTACATCGTGGTGATTGTGGATGAGTTTGGTGACCTCATCATGACGGCTGGCAAGGAAGTTGAATTGCCTATTTGCCGTATTGCTCAGTTGGCTCGTGCCGTGGGTATCCACATGATTATTGCTACCCAGCGTCCTCAGGCAAGCATCATCAGTGGTGCTATCAAGGCGAACTTCCCGACGAGAATAGCCTTCAAGGTGAGTTCGATGATGGACTCCCGTGTGATTCTCGACCGTTCCGGTGCAAATCAACTGATTGGTAAAGGTGATATGCTGTATCTGGGAAGCGCGGAACCTGTGCGTGTACAATGCGCCTTTGTGGACACGCCAGAGGTGAACGACATTTGTAGTTACATTGCTAGCCAGCAGTCGTTCTTGCATCCGATGTATCTGCCTGAGGTTGCAGACTCTGATGGTGAAGGTGGCGGTGGCATGGGTACGGTAGATAAGGGGCATCTTGATCCGATGTTCCCAGAAGTGGCTAAGTTTGTAGTGAACAATCAGAGTGGTTCCACGTCGATGATTCAGCGCAACTACTCGATTGGATACAACCGTGCGGGTAAAATCATGGATCAATTGGAAAAGATGGGTGTGGTAGGTCCACAGGTGGGCAGCAAACCTCGCGAGGTGCTGATTAAGGATCCCATCACCTTGGAAGGCCTTTTGAACACGCTTGGATAGAAGAAACTTGAATTTTTTAGGATAGGAAGAAACATGAGACGAATTTTCTTGATATGGACGGCTCTTCTCGTTGCAGTGCTGCTTCATGCACAGAATGCGACGAGTGTGTTGGATAAGTCGGCTGCCACGTTGCGGGCAGCGGGTAATGTGAAGATTGGCTTCACGTTGGAGGTGGATGGTGGTGCTTCGGCGGGATACATTAAGTTGCAGCGTCAGAAGTTTGTAGTGAATGTTGGCGGTAGCATCACTTGGTTTGATGGCAAGACGATGTGGACGTATGTGAAGGCGAATGAGGAGGTAAATGTGACCAATCCCTCAGCCGATGCTGTGGCGAAGATGAATCCGTATGCTTTCCTCTCGTTCTACAAGAAAGGCTATACAGTCAAGATGGGTAAGGGAACAGCCAAGGAGCATGAGGTGTTGCTGACAGGCAAAAGCGGAAGTCCATACACGAATGTGGTGGTGCGCATCAACAAATCGACGCAGTATCCGACGTTCATCAAGATGACGTCGTCGAAAGGTGCTGTGACGACAATTCGTTGCAATTCATTCCTGAAAAACCAAAAATACAAGGATTCGACCTTCCAATTCAACAAGAAGAATTATCCTGATGCAGAAATAGTGGACCTGAGATAATGGAATTCTCGAGGGTACGGTTATTATATAAACTCGTTTCTCACAATCAGCGGTTGCAGACGCGTCGTCACCCGATGTTTGAGAAAAACATGGCAATGAAGATATTGAGTTATATCTTTATTGCCTTTTGGGCTGTATATCTGGTGATGCTTGGCTTCACGGCTTATTCTTATTTTGAGGGATCGGCATTGGAGGCGTTCGATTGGGTGGATGGCGGCATGATTTGGTTTCTCATCATTGATTTCCTTTCCCGTTTCTCCATGCAGGAAACGCCTGCACAGAACATCAAGCAATACAAACTCCATAACATTCCGACAGGTTTTCTGCTGCACACATTCCTGCTGCGGATGGGCTTGCAACCTTACAACCTCTTTTGGGCGTTTTTCTTTGTGCCATTCGGGCTTCGCGCCATTCCTCAGTTCTATGGGATGTTTGGATTCTTCGGCTTCATCATCGGTTGGTGGCTTATGTATGTGCTGAATAGTTATTGGTATTTGCTTTGGCGCACGCTCATCAACCGCAATTTCCATTATCTTGCCATTCCATTGTTGATATATGCAGCATTGGCTTATTGGGGCATTTTCTATGATGATGAGAACCAATGGCTGTTCACTGGCACCATTCGCTTGATGCGTGGATTTTGCCAGTGGAATCCCTTGTGTTGGCTGCTCTTTTGTGTGGCGGTGATACCGTTGTATCTTGTCAATTTCCGTCTGCAAAAGGTTGCCATTTATGTGGAAATCGCTAAGACGGAGATGGTGAAACAGTTCAAGAGCCACAACATGACCTTCCTTGACCGATTCGGAGTGATTGGCGAGTACCTGAAATTGGAACTGAAATCAACCATACGCAATTTGGTGGTGCGCAAGCAGTTCATCACAGGCTCCTTGTGCATGCTGATGTTGTGTAGTCTCTTCTCCTTCTCCGACATATACGATGATTTGCCTTTCATGCGTGTGTTCATTTGTGTCTATTGCTTCACCTGTCTGGGCGTGATGACTTTGACCACCGTGATGTGTGCCGAGGGAAATTATATTGATGGATTAATGGTGCGGAAAGAGACGGTTTTATCGTTGTTGAAAGCCAAGTACTACTTCCAGTGCTTGATGCTGATTGTGCCGTCCCTTTTCTCGCTTATGCCCATTATGGAAGGGAAAATCTCATGGCTGACGGCGTTGGGTTGCCTGTTGTTCACTTCGGGGGCAGTCTTCCCGTTCATCTTCCAGTTGGCTGTGTATAACGATGCCACCATCCATTTGAATGAAAAACTGACAAAGACGGGAAGGGACACGAAGGTGCAGATGCTGATGTCGGGTGCTGCCCTGTTCTTGCCGATGCTGGTCATGTATGCTTTGGTGCAGTTCTTCAACGACGAGGTGGCTGCCATGTCAATGATCGTGATAGGATTGCTCGGGACGGTGTTGCATCCGTTCTGGCTCCGCAACATATACAAACGATTCATGGAACGTCGTTACGCCAACATGGACGGCTTCAGGAACAGTAGATAAAAACATGTACAATTTGACAATTTACAATGTACAATTTATCTGACAATTGAGTTATTTAATTATTTGCCATGAGGTTGTACAGGAATTGCCAAATCACCAAATGAAAAAAATAAATTGTACATTGTAAATTGCCAAATTGTAAATATAAAGATGAACTTAACAATCGAGAAACTGACCAAATCTTTCGGGGAGAAACAAGCCCTCAACATCGACCACTATGCCATTCATAGTGGTGAAACGATTGGACTTGTAGGTAATAATGGGGCAGGGAAGACCACTTTGTTCCGCATCATCCTCGACTTGCTGCATGCCGACACGGGGTGTGTGACCATTGATGGTGTGGTGGATGGCCAGCCTGTTTCGTGTGATACCTCAAAGAGCGAAGCGTGGAAGGCATACACAGGTGCCTTTGTCGATACAGGTTTCCTTATTGACTATCTGACCCCAGAGGAATATTTCCGCTTCATTGCCAAAATTTCGGGCATTTCAGATGCCGTCATGCACGACCGTCTTCTTCAGTTCGATGGTTTCATGAATGGTGAGATATTGGGGCAGAAGACGTTGATTCGCAATCTCTCCATGGGTAACAAGCAGAAGGTGGGCATCATTGGTGCCATGCTGCACTATCCCAAATTGCTGATTCTCGACGAGCCGTTCAATTTCCTCGACCCCACCTCCCAGTTGGCAATGAAGTACCTGCTGGAGACCTACAGCAAGGAACAAAAAGCCACTATCATCGTGTCGTCCCACAACCTGACTCATACCCTCGACATCTGTTCACGTATCACCCTCCTCGAACATGGCATCATCCTCAAGGACTATGACCGCGATTATGCCATGTTGAATTCCGAAATAGAAGAGTATTTCCGGGGGCAGCAAAGCGGAAAGAACTGAGTAAGATTCATCCGACGTCATCGGACTTTTTACAGACAGAAGAAGGACATCAGGGAAAAAGTCCGACGGCGTCGGACTTTTCTGAAGGAAATAGATTTACTATGACGCTGTCGCATGAGTTCAAGACTCCTCCCCAAAATCTGGGTTCACCAGTAAAACCCTGTGTGTGGATTTAGATAAATCCCATAAATCTGCTGAATCAGCTTGGTCATCCCAAAGGGGTATGTTTTTATATAAACAAGTTCCTGCGGAACGATTGAGCGGATTAAACAGATTATGCTCAGCAATATGCGCTCTGTCTTCCCGACAAAGCCGTGCTTCAACAGAAATTGCGTGAATGGATTGCAGAATTTAAACAGAAGGAGGATGAGGTATGAGTAAATGACGAGCAACCTTGTTTTTTCTGTTGTTTCTCAAAAATAACTTGTAAAATTATTTGGAAGCGAATAATAAATTGTATATTTGCAAACGAAAAGTTGAAAAGAAAAAGGATAAAAGACTACATCGTGACAATCCATTGGACATTGATGAAGAAAAGGGAGGAAGTTTATCCATAGCCGTTCTGTAGATGAAGATGCTGGAAGGAACTGATGGGAGAAGTTTTTTGAGATATAATCTCTAAAAATGTATGAAAGAAAAAAGCCGTAACTTTGTGGTGAGTATTCATTAGACGTGATAACCTAAAAACTATGCCGACCAATAAGAATGCTTTGACGAGATATAAGTATCTGGACGAGTTGCTTTCGGACAGACACCATTACTATGACATTCACGATTTGACAGAGAAGTGCAATCAGAGGCTAGTTGAAGATGGATTTCCAGAAGTGACACAACGATGCATAGAAAAGGACATCAACTATCTTGAATATGCTCCATTCTCTGCTGACATTGAGAGATTCAGAGTGGATGGTAAGCGATGCTTGAGATATGAGAATCCTTCCTTCTCCATCTTTCGGAAAGAACTGACAGAAGAGGAATGCAATTTATTGTGCGAGGTCTTGAACACCATCGGACAATTTGATGGTCTTGACAACTTTGAGTGGATGAACAGCATGAAGATAGGGTTAGGACTTAAAGAACGTCCTAAGGTGATTAGTTTCAGCAACAATCCCTATTTGAAAAACTCAAATATGTTGGGCATGCTGTTTGACTACATCTCCAACCAAGTGGTGGTGCAGTTGTCATATCATACTTTCTCTGATGCTACAACAAAAAGCATTGTTTTCCATCCATATCTTTTGAAGCAATATAACAATCGTTGGTATTTGATAGGTGCAGCAGATATAGATGGCAAGATTCTTAACTTTGCTATTGATCGTTTGGATGAAGTGAAAGCCTTGCCAAAGCATATATATAAGAAATGTACACAAGACTTGGAAGAACGATTTGAAGACATTGTAGGCGTAACCTTATACGAAGATTGCCCCATCAGCCATATCGTCTTTTGGGTGAGTGATGCATCTAAGAATTACATTCTCACTAAACCCATACACGAAACACAAACTATGTTACGAGGAGAAAATGATATAGCAATGAGGGAAGCGCACCCCAACCTTTCAGAAGGAGTTTTCTTCTCTATTGATTGTATTGAGAACTATGAACTTATTCGAGAACTAACCTCGTTTGGTAAAGACCTCATCGTTCTTCAGCCTCACGAGATTCAGGAAAAGGTGTATGAGAGAATTTCATCCATGATGGAAAATTATTCAAGAGCGCGAACATAGAGTTCGGAAAGAGTCTGTACCTTTGCACCAGGAATTAAAAACAAACAAAAACAACTAATATGGAAATTCAAGAAAGAGCAAACAAGTATGCATCCGAGAAGACAAATGAAGTCATGATTCAAGCCATTGCTCAGGCTTATAAAGATGGTTATCAAGATGGTTACAAAGACTGCGAGAAGGAAATTCCTATCGAAGTCCAGAAGGACAAGACTGAATTCGTTGATTTGGGATTGCCAAGTGGTACATTGTGGGCGGCTGATTATGAGAAGGAGAATGGGATAATAAAGTATCTGCCATACAATAAGGCTTCTCTTTTAAGTATTCCGACAGAGGAACAATGGAAAGAATTGTTGGAAACATGTCGCTGGGAATATAAATTTGATGACAATGATGACCAAAAGCATTTTATATGTGTTGGTCCCAATGGGAATTGTATTCATTTCTATTATACTAGGATTGTAAGAGATGGAGAGTGTGCAATAAATTGCAATAAGTCTCGTTTTTGGATTCAAGATACAAGTGATGAAAGTGACAAAAAAGCGAGTGGAATACGTCGAACGGGATCTGGTATTATAGTTAAAGAGGTCGTGGAAATATTTGGAGGGTATAAGATTCCAGTGAGACTTGTCCAAAAATAAAGATAAGCAAAATCTTTTTCTTTTGAATAGCGAACATGGAGTCCCAAAAGATGCAACTTTATATGATAATCGAAAACCTATAGATAAAAAAGTATGAAAGAAGTTCGACAAATTGCTGCTGAGTATGCGGTAGCACAAACAAATGAAGTAATGTCGTTGGCAATTGCTAAGGCATATGAAGATGGGTATCGTGACGGCTATAGGGATAGAGACGAAGAACTCCCTGTAGATACGTGTACTAATATAACAGAATTCGTTGATTTGGGATTACCAAGCGGTACTTTGTGGGCGGCTGATTATGAGAAAGAAGATGGCAAAATAAAGTATTTACCTTATGATAAGGCCTCCGCATTTAGTATTCCGACAGAAGAACAGTGGAAAGAACTATTTAACATTTGTAGATTTGAATGTTGGTCGAACGATATTAAGTGGGGTGAATCTAAGGTTTTCTATTATTTTGTGGGTCCAAATGGGAACCGCCTACAGTTTGAAGCACGAGGAAGAAGTGATGGGGAATTGATACATAAACAATGGAATTGCTATTGTTGGATTTTGGAACAACATGAAAAGGCAATAAAATTGTCAGGTAGAGAATCACGACCCGAGTGGAATATAATAGACAAGCAATTCGGATACAAGATGCCGATAAGACTTGTCCGAAATAAGTTATAGAATTGTAACATTTTTTTATCAACAATATTCTTTGAAAGGCTGCACCACTGATTGAATTTTGTAAACTGGGACATTTCGATGTTCAGATCGGTTTACGGCCATCCTTTGGGATGGTTGAACGTTAGTTCATAGATTGTTGTATGTAGATATATTTATATTGGATTCAGATTTATATTTTATATCTATTCATTACAACTTAGGACCTTTGAAGTCAAAGCACTTCATACAGCTTCGCTAAGAATTGTGGTGCGGCCTTTCTCCTTTATTGATGTCAAATACAATAACAATAATGGATAATAGTTCAACAGATACACGTGAGATGATAAGGAAGGAGTTCCCCAAAGTGAGAACTCAGGAGGATTTGCTGACACTTCTGAACAAGATTAAGTTGATTTTGTTAGGAGGTACAAATGAAGAGACGTGTAAGCCTTTGACAATGTCATCTCTGAACTATTATAAGAATGTGAAGGTTTCTTTACGTCATCGTTATCATCTTTTCAATATCCAGAAGAAGTCTGGTAAATTACGCCAAATTTGTGCACCCGTAGAGGGTTTAAAGATATTCCAGAGTTGTCTAAGAGAAATCTTTAATGCTTACTATGAGCCAACCCCTAATGTGTGCGGATTTGTGAATGGGCGTTCTATAGCAGATGGTGCAAAGCGACATATAGGGAAAAACTATGTGTTGAACATCGATTTAAAGGATTTCTTTGACTCGATAGAATATCATCGGGTGAAAGCAATGCTTTGTTGTGCGCCATTTAATTTGAAAGATGATAAAAATAACACTCAAAGTTTGCCTTTTGTTATAGCAAACTTGTGCTGTACTCCTAAGACGGTTACACGAGTGGATAAAGAGGAAAAAGAATATGAGTGCCGTCGTTCTGTGTTGCCTCAAGGGGCACCAACCTCACCTATTTTGACGAATTTGATTTGTCGTCAATTGGACAAAAAACTCTATTTGTTGGCAAAGAAATATCATTGTGCATATTCACGATATGCGGATGATATAACGTTCTCTGCAAATAAGAACATCTTCAAAGCGGATTCGGAGTTTTACATGGAGTTAAAGCATATAGTAGAAGTGGAATGTAGACTCAAAATCAATGAGAATAAGACAAGAGTACAAAGTCGTAAGTATCGCCAGGAGGTAACAGGTTTAGTGGTTAACAAGAAAGTAAATGTAACCAAACGATATGTCAAGCAGATACGTATGTGGTTATATTTATGGGAAACATACGGTTATGAAAAAGCTCAAAAGCTTTTCATTCACGATTATCTGCATGACAAAGGGCATGTTAAGCCTGTAACCGCACATATAGAGAATGTGTTGAGTGGTAAGTTGGATTATTTGAAGATGGTTGTTGGCGATGACTGTCATACGTACACTCTGTTGCGAGAGAGATACGATAAGTTGTTAGAGGTTAAGGTGGTGGAAACAAAACAGAAACAATCACCCATCAAAAACGAAAAGACCTTCACGGAAGATAGTTCTATAACAGAACTTTTGGAAAGATTGATTGAGAAATTGTAATAATATTCACTCATTGTTTAAGTGCACAAAACAATATGAATATGGAAGAAAGAGATAAAATAAAAGACTTACTCAAAGCATTGAGTGAGAAACTGAAGAAACCAGAAAACAAAGATCTGCTGGATGAGTTTGTCACAAATTTGTCCGCCTCTTGTTCTACGGGTGAACAGCGTCTTGATGATATATATGAACTATGTATAGAGAGAATCATTAAAGAACAAGCAAATGCTTTTTATAAAGATTTTCCTATAGAGGCAATCCGTTCACAATTAGTGGATGATTTCATTCGGATGGAACGGGCACGTAGAAGAGATGACTTCGTGGATTTTTGTATGGCTGTTTACCAGCAGATAGAGTGTATGGTTAATAAGATTGGAAATGATTCTAATCTTAATACTGTTGCAGAAAAGTTGTTTGCTTATCCCGCATATTCGCTTGATGGTAATTTTGCACATAGAAAGGAGGATAGCACGTTTCTAATTAGTCATTTGATCTTTGGTAAAGGGGAATACGTGAAAAACAAACAGTCAGTGGCATCACAGCAAGCAATGGATAAATTTAAATGTATACTTTATTTTGTCTGTTATAAATCTTCCCCTAAAAGTTCTGACTATGAAAAGTTTATTTCTATAAGTTCTGATGTGTATGATATTTATAATTATAGGAACAAAAATCATCGTGGGAATCTCCCAACCGAGAAACAACAAGAAATATATAATCGTATAGATCCGGTTCAATCATTGTATTATTTGAAAATCATTGGACTGTTAGCCGAGATTGCGGAGATGATACAAAATGGATTCCCTCTGTCAACGGAATTAATAGAATATGCCCAATCCATAGAAAAGAAAGAACTAAAGCAAGAACTTAATGTGATATCTAATGGAGATGTCAAGGATATAGAGAAAAAGGTAAGGGGTAGCATCATAAGTGTAAAGAAAGGCGCTTTTTCCGTAAAGATAGAAGGACATAGATATGAGGTTAAGGGAGACATCAAGGATGGAATAGATAAAGGTGATGAGATAGAAATAGATGGATATAAAAAAATAATTGGTGATAACATCTCGATTAAGAATTACAAAAAGATATGATTACTCTAACACAACAACAATCTGAGATATTCACGAAGATAAAGAACTTCTTTTCAAATGATTCTGATATCTTTGTGCTTAAAGGTTATGCTGGTACTGGTAAAACAACTCTTATTGGTGAAATTTGCGGTTTTCTCCGAGAGTGTCAATTGCCCTATAGCATACTTGCTCCAACAGGACGAGCCGCAAAGGTGTTACGTGAGAAGGTTGGTGGTGGAAGGACTATTCATAGTGAGATTTTTTCTAATGAATTGCAGTGTGTTATTCCTGAAGATGGTGATGAGTCAAAGAAGTCTTATCGTTATATATTCCCCTTGATAACTCTGCCAAATGATAAGCATACTATCATTGTAGATGAAAGTTCTATGATTTCAGACAGAATACAATCAAATGAATTCCTGCAGTTTGGAAGTGGAAGATTGTTGTCTGATTTATTGGAATATTTCAAAACAACAGGGATAAAGAAACTTATTTTTGTTGGAGATGATGCTCAATTGCCCCCTGTGGGAGATAATCATTCGAGGGCTTTGGATACAGAGGATTTGTGTAATCGTGGTTTTCGTGTGGAATCCGCAGAGTTGACAGAAGTTGTGCGTCAGAAGTCTGACAGTTCCATCTTGAAAGAGGCAATGAACGTACGGAGGTTGTTACAAAAGCCTTTGAAAGAAAGGACTGAATTAGAGTTGAGTCCTAATGGAGTAGATATTATTGAAAAAAATGTATTCGACAAAGCAAAAGAATACGTGACTTTATACCCACAACCAGAATTAGGGAATGGAGTTATCATCCACTATTCCAATAGTGCTTGTTTTGAAGCGAACAAACAGATTCGAGATTTGATGTATGGGGGAGATGTGGATTTGCAGATTGGTGATGTCCTACTGATTAACAACAATAATTACAGAACGTATGGGCGTGAAATATATAATGGAGATATGGCGAAAGTCGCTAACGTGGGAAGCGTAGAACAACATAATGTCCCTGTTACTATTGATGGAATGAAGAAGCATGTGGTGTTACGATATAGAGATGTCGAGATGTTGTTTCCAGAAGAGAATGGTCACAAAATCGTGCCTTGTAAGATTTTGATGAATTTATTGGAATCTAAGGAACGTGATATCACTATATGGGAAATTAGAGCTCTTTATATTGATTTTTGCATGCGTCATTCCAAACTGCGTGAAGGAAGTAGTGATTTTAAGGAAGCTCTTATTTATGACACGTATTTCAACTCTCTAAAAGTAAAATATGGTTATGCAATTACTTGCCATAAAGCACAAGGTGGAGAGTGGAATACTGTGTTTGTTGATTATTCAAGGCGAAATGGACTGTCGGATGATGCGTTACGATGGTGTTATACGGCAACAACACGTGCAAAGCAAAACCTATATGTAATCAATCCTCCTCATATAACTACTTTTACAGGCCTTAATTTTAAGTCGATAACTAAAATATCAAAGTCTCCATCTCATTTTTTTCATGAAGATGACAAACTATATGTGGGTATGATGCCTCAAACAGCTATGATTGGAACACGGCTCAAATGTAAGGGTTTTATTGATGACATTAAAGAAACACCATACGAGTTAAGTGGTGTGCAATCTTTTCAATATCAAGATAAATACATTCTACATTCAGATGATGGAATGATGAGGACTTTTACGCTTCCTGTATATTATGACGCGAATGGTATTTACAAGGTATTGCCTGTTGATAGTGGAGATAATGATATGGATAGGTTGAATGGCATCTTTAATAACGCTCTTTTTCGTGAATGGACATTTGATTATGTTCCTTCGGCAAAAGTCTATGCGGATTTGTACCAAAGAATGTTGTGCGAATGCGAGTCTGTAGGTGTGATGATTACCAACGTTGTGGAGGAAACAGATAAATGCTTCGTTTTATATAATTTAATAACTGATGCTCGTTTTGCTTGTATTCAGTTTTATGTGAGTGGTGGAAGGCTATCCACAGCAATGCCACGTTCTGAATATGGTGAAAATGATGGTAAATTACAGCAATTAATAAATAATCTCCAATAATATGCCAGGAATAGAAATAAAGAAACTTCGTCAAGCAGGAAATCTGGATGAAGCTTTGAAAATGGCCCAAAAAGAATTTGAGGCAATGCCAACAGATGAATGGGCAAAGAGAAATCTTGCTTGGGTATATGACAACTATTGTAAGAAATATGCCGAAGAAGGGAACTATCAAGCATTTTACGATACCGTATGCGTGCTCATCGATTTGGGTGTAAATCAATCAGAAGCAATGCTAATAAACTCAATGGGATGGAGGTTCAGGAGCATGTTAAGCAGCGTGGATAAGATTGAAAATACAGACGAACGAACACGTGTTCTGGATGGATTATTCGAACTCGTTCGCCAATTTAATTTCGCAAAGCCAAGTGATACATATTCGGTTCTTCTTAAGGCATTTTTAAAATATAAGGATATATGGTCCTCATTTAAGGAGTTTTGCGAATGGTGGGGATTCGATAATTTTAGGCAAGAGGATTATATGTGCGAGATGTTGCCTGCAGGAAGAAAGGAATCCTTTAGTCTTGTGGAACGAGCATACATGGCTTATGCTAAAAACTTATTGAAAGGTAATCCAATGGATACGGAAGCAATAAGTGCTTTTGTCCCAAAGCTTGAGTCTTTAGCAGAACAACATCCGGAAATGGATTATCCTGGATATTTTGCGGGGAAACTAATGCTTGCGTTGAAAGAAAAAGGTGATGATATAGTAGCTACTATACGTCCTTTTGTCCGAAAGAAAAAGAACGAGTTTTGGGCATGGCAATTGTTAGCCGAAGCCGTTGAGGAGAGCGATAAGGATTTGTATCTGGCAAGTTTGTTAAGGGCCGTTCAATGTAAGACAAAAGCAGATTATCTCGTAAATATACGTTTGCGACTAGTAAAGGAATTTTTCGCAAGACAAGCCTTTTATCATGCGGTACAGCAATTAAGAAAATATGGTAAAACAAAACTTGCTTATAATGCCAATTGGCAACCTTCTGGTGAGGTTCGCTATTATTTTGATCAACTATGGCAGCAACGTGATTCATATCAACAGGAACCACTTCCTATTGATTACTTGACATTGACTAATCATGTTTTGTTTGGCGATATACCAGAAATAAAATGTCTTGTTTCTTTTGTGAATTCAGATAAACAGATTGTAACTGTTGTTTATGGAAAAGAAAAGGAGGGCTTTTTTAAGTATGATAGTTCTTTACAACCAACTATTGGCATGATACTCTCAATACGTGTTCAAGAAGTATCACAAGATGGCTTTATGAAAGTTTTTTCAGCAAGAGAAAGTTTTGATGGCTTTAATTCTGATTGTGAGTATTATAAGGAAATTGAGGGGATTGTGATATATAATGAGCATAAAAAAATATACTCCTTTAAGGCTGGCAATATCGTATGTTTCATACCCTCACAATATGTGGAAAACTATTCGTTAGAGAGGGGACAAAACATAAAATCCATGATTCTTTATTCCTATAATAAGAAACAGGATAAGTGGATGTGGAAGTTAATTGGTATTGTTTCATGAGAATTGTTCTTTTTTTGACGATTATATCTGACAATGTATTGAAAAAGATTCAATTTGTGCTATATGCCTTGGTGATGCTTGTTGTATCATTCTCTTGTGCCCATAAAAAACAATCTCCTGATTTAGCGCCAACTGAGAACTCGATGGTAGAGGAAGAAGTGCGGTGTACGAATTTCTTTGGCATTCCTCTTCTGGGTAAAGACGTTGCTTCCATTGTGAAGATGATGGAGGAAAAGGTGGATGTCTTTTCGTTGGATGGCAATCTTGATGAAGAGCGGGGTTATTGCAAAGTCCTTTTTTGTGGTGTACCATGTGGGATGAATATACAATGGGAAGAAAAAGATGGAATGGTGTATGTCTTTTCCTTGGATTTCATGACTTCTCAAAAGTCTAAGGAAGCGATAGCGGCATTGGCAAAAGGCATATCTTCCTATTATGGTGAGTGTCATCAAGACGAGCAAGATAAAATTGATGATTATTACCGTTGGGAAGAGGTGCTGTTGCGTCCCGTTCATTCGGATGAGGGAGGGATGACTGTCATCTTCTATTAATGAGTTGATGGTAAAGATTACAAAGTCGGGAACACGAAGAGAAATTGTAATACATTTCTCCTAAATCGCAAGCAAAAAAATTCATGAAGACTATAAACACCATTTATTCCTTTTTAGGAGCTATATTTTTACAGACCATTTGTATGGGGTGCCAGAATAGCTCTAATAACACTGAACTCTCGAAGGATTTGCAGAGAGCAGCCATTGCACAGGAAAATGTTGCTCCGATTCATGTTATATGCAATCAACTCGTTAATGGATACCGCGTGTCCATGGATATGTTAATGGATGGCGAAGAAGATAACTGGGGTTTTGCTGTATTTACGTTTCAAAAACCTCAACATTCATTTACTATCAACTGCGATTTGTTTGTGTTACCAATAGAGGCTGTTCAAAATACGGTTGATACGATAAGACTTGATTATGTGTCTCCTGCTCCAGAGGAGTATTTGAGTGATAAGTCTCTATTTTATTTCAAAGATATGGACTTTGACGGAGAAGAAGAGCTTGTGATTAGAGGTGCTCATTGCAGTTGGTACGGATCTAATCAATATGATGTGTACAAGGTCTTTAACCGTGACAAGCCTCAAAAGATGGTGGATGAACCTTTTGAATGGGCTGGACAGCCAATGAGTGACCGATGGACAGAATATATACCGAAGGAGAGGAAGATTGTGTGTTGGTTCTCTTCTGGGACACGCTTGATACGAAAGGCAATCTTCCAATCAATTATAAATGAAAAGGGGAAGCGTGAGTTGAGATTGGTAAAGGATGATATAAATGAGTGATAATCGAGACCTTTATGAATTGGATTAAATACATCATCACCATTCCTTTTGCCTTGTGCGTTCTTTTTTTACAAGGGCTTGGGAAGTGTTTCGGATTGACTTATAAACAAATATCTGTTATCTTCAATTTGTGGATACAGGGTGGTGTGCTTGTGTTGTCTGGATGTTTACCATTTGTACAAAGTCTTATGTGTCCGTTTCAAGCACCTGAAGGTATGCGGTGGATCATTAGGATATGTGCATTGTTCTATGCCTTAATGTATTTGGTGGGATTTGTGCTGATGTTGCGCCACTATCGCCTTCCTTTCAATAGAGCTTTTGACAGGTGTGTTAGTGATTTGCAGCATATTGCCAGTATATGGCATTGTTCATACTATGCTGTCAATATCATCATCTTTGTCATCTTATTCCTATTGTTAATAGGTTTCAATATTATCTTGGCATGGTTAGTATCCCAATGATGTTTTTTTTAAAACATAAGCCATATGAAAATAAAGAAATCCATATATTTTATTCTTTTCTTTGCCCTTTGCATCTTCTGTGTGTACTTTGAAATGTGGTGGGGACTCATTGGGCTTCTCCTTTTGGGAACTATTGTTGGTTTTCTTTGTTTTTTAGGGCTGTTTATGGAAGCAGGTTTCCGTAATCAATTCCCGGAAGATTTTGTTTTTCAAATAGGATGGGTCACCAGTTATTTTGAGGGAAAAGGTTTTCAGCATGTTACAAACAGAAATGCCGGCACAGACAATCCGGAATCTGTGATGGTCCGAAATGGCACAGAAGAGATAATAGTTAGATTAAATGCGCCTTTGTTGTCATCTGCCCCATATACCATAACAATCATTTCATCAGATAAAGCAAAGGAATGGAATTTCAGAATGGATGCGGATAGGGAAAAAGTGTATAAAGAACTAGATGGCTATTTCTGAGATTAGTGACATTGTAAGAATAATCTAAACATCATGTTAGGATGTTTTATTATGGATGAAGGAAAGAAAAGATGTATAAGTCCTCTCTAATGCAATGTCGCTTTCTTTTTATTGCGGAATTGTCGTCATGGTGATTCTGGCAACGGCGTAAGTATAATTGCGGTAGCGGCACATCCTCTTTTCCCCTTGTTTCACACCCTCTAAATCGACGTCGTCGATGTCGGTTGACCGATGTCGTCGATGTCGACTTGCCGATGTCGACGACGTCGATTTAGGGGCTGTGGAAGGAGGGTGGTGGTGAAAGCGGAATAAGGGAAGTCGAGGAAGTGGAATAAAGGGAAGTGGTGGAGGTGGAATAAAGATGATGTCTGATGTATAATACAAAGAATAACAAAAGGAATAGTTGGTGGAATGAAGAAATAGTCGTATCTTTGCAACCAGTACCATGGTACAAAAAACAACCCGCCAACTTTGATAGTGGCGGGTATTCAAAAACTTGGTTACGTGCTTTGATAGCAGAGGCTTGACCAAGCATTACGGGTACAAAGGTAAACAATATAATTGAAACTTCCAAATGAATTATCAAAAATTTGCGAGATTATACTCATATTCACGTATATCAAGATATCTGAAAGCCTCTAATGGCAACAAAAAGAAAGCTCAACAGATGTATTATGCCAATGCCAGGTTAGCACAGGCATTCCAACCTCTGATTAGTTTCTTTGAAGTTATTCTTCGCAATCAACTTCATTATGCCATTGCGAAACACTTCGGTGATGTACAATGGCTGATAAACCAGAAGAATGGGTTTATGTCAGACCCTTCGCTTACTCATGTTGTCAAGAAAACCGGGAAAACCAAGACGAATGATTTTTTGAAAAAAGAGGTCGAGAAATCAGAAAAGACGTTGCTAGTAAAAAGGCGTAACGTGACTGCAGGAAGGGTGATAGCGGAATTGAATCTTGGTTTTTGGAACAGTCTGTATGAGACTCACCACTACGCCTTGTTACAGGGCGTACCTTGTACAATATTCAGAGGATTACCTACAGGTTATGGACGAAAAGAGGTAAATGCCATCATCCAAGATATCAGAATTATGAGGAACAGAGTGAGTCACAATGAACCTCTATGTTTTGATAACAGGCAGTTTGACATGACATATGTAAAGCAAATGTATGTTTTGATTTATGATTTCTTTACGTGGATTAACCCGAATATCATTCCGACAATGGCGCAGGAGGCTTTGGATAACGTTCAGGCAGAGATTGCCAAAACTGAAGCCATCATTAATTCATAAAGTGCCTATAGGATATGACAAAACTTACTCTAGATCGACGTTCTTGATGTGGGTTTTGGAACTGTGCAAGGAGGGCCGTGGCGGAAGTGGAATAAAGAGTGGGGAGGGGTGGGGTTGAAACGTGGAGTTTACGAAAGTGGTGTTTGGGGATGTTTTTTGTCTTTTTCTGAGGGAAGGGGCATTTTTTCTTGTGTTTGTTTTTCCCTTCCCGATTAAAAGCCGTATCTTTGTAAAGTTTTTGTGGCATGCCGTCAGCGGCGTGTCCTATTCTTTTTGTGATGAAAAATTACACAACAACATTTATTATTTAATAAAATCAAGAAAATTCATTATGAAGATTTCAAGAATTGATCACCTTGGAATAGGTGTAGAGAGCATCGATGCTGTGCTCCCTTATTTCGAGAATGTGCTTGGCCTGAAGTGCTATGCAGTGGAAGAAGTGGCTGACCAGAAGGTGAAGACTGCTTTCCTGAAGGTGGGCGAAGTGAAACTGGAACTTCTTGAGCCAACGTCGCCAGAGTCGGCTGTGGCCAAGTGGCTGGAGAAGGGTGGCAAGGGCGTTCACCATGTGGCATTCGCTGTTGAGGACGGTGTGGCAGAAGCACTCGTCGAGGCTGAAGGCAAGGGCGTTCGTCTGATTGACAAGACTCCACGTCCCGGTGCAGAGCAGATGATGATTGGTTTCCTCCATCCCAAGACCACTGCTGGCATTTTGACAGAACTTTGTGAACCACAGAACAAGTAATTAAACATTCGGATGTTTCGAACAGTCTTTTTTAACAACGAATTACACGAATTACACGAATTTTTTTATAGCATGCTGACAGAGATGTATTTCACGAAGCCGCAAGCGGCAACGAATTTCACGAATGCCAACCGAATGGCGGACTTCCGCAGGGTAAGTCTCATTCGTGTCATTCGTCGCACCGAAGGTGCTTCGTGCAATGCTTCTTCTCGCCGCATGGAAAAATTCGTTCAATTCGTGTAATTCGTTGTTGAAAAAACACCCGAAACTTGAATAAGTAATATTATGAGTAAGCAAACAGAAAGAATACAGGAGTTGATTGAACTCCGTCAGAAGGCGCGTCTGGGTGGTGGCGAGAAGGCCATCGACAAGCAGCACGCCAAGGGCAAGTTCACTGCACGTGAGCGTATTGCCATGCTCCTCGACGAGGGCAGTTTTGAAGAATATGATATGTTCAAGCTCCACCGTTGCACCAACTTCGGCATGGAGAAGAAGCAGTATCTTGGCGATGGTGTCGTGACCGGTTCGGGTACAATCGGTGGACGCCTCGTCTTTATTTTTGCTCAGGACTTCACGGTCAACGCAGGTTCTCTCTCCGAGACCATGAGCCAGAAAATCTGCAAGATTATGGACATGGCCATGAAGGTGGGTGCTCCTGTCATCGGCATCAACGACTCGGGTGGTGCTCGTATTCAGGAGGGTATCAACGCCTTGGCTGGCTACGCTGAGATTTTCCAGCGCAACATCATGGCATCGGGTGTGATTCCTCAGATTTCAGGCATCTTCGGTCCTTGTGCAGGTGGTGCCGTTTATTCTCCAGCCTTGACCGACTTCACGCTCATGATGGAGAACACTTCGTTCATGTTCCTCACAGGTCCAGCGGTGGTGAAGACCGTGACTGGCGAGGATGTGGATCAGGAGAGCCTCGGTGGTGCATCGGTTCACTCCACCAAGTCGGGTGTGACTCACTTCACCGCTTCGACTGAGGAGGAGGCTATGGCGATGATTCAGCAACTCATCTCCTACATTCCGCAGAACAATCAGGAGGAGACTCCACGTGTGGAATGTACCGACCCCATCGACCGTCTGGAGGATTCGCTCAACGAAATCATCCCCGACAATCCTAATCAGGCATACGACATGTACAAGGTCATTGCCGCCACTGTCGATAACGGCGAGTTCTTCGAGGTGCAGCCACGCTATGCCCAAAACATCATCGTCGGCTTCGCCCGCTTCAACGGTCGTTCCGTAGGTATCGTAGCCAATCAGCCAAGCAAGTTCGCTGGTGTGCTCGACTGCAACGCCTCTCGCAAGGGTGCCCGTTTCGTCCGCTTCTGCGATGCCTTCAACATTCCAATCGTTAGTTTCGTGGATGTGCCAGGCTTCCTTCCTGGAACAGGTCAGGAGTACAACGCTGTCATCCTGCACGGTGCCAAACTGCTCTACGCTTACGGAGAGGCAACTGTGCCAAAGGTGACTGTGACTCTGCGCAAGTCATACGGTGGTTCTCACATCGTGATGTCTTGTAAGCAACTTCGTGGCGACATCAACTATGCATGGCCATCGGCCGAAATCGCCGTGATGGGTGCCAGTGGTGCAGCCGCAGTGCTTTATGCCCGTGAGGCAAAGCAAATCAAGGAAGAGGGTGGCGATGCCAAGGCTTTCATTGCCGAGAAGGAGGAAGAATACTCCAAACTCTTCGCCAATCCTTATCAGGCAGCCAAGTATGGCTACATCGACGATGTCATCGAGCCACGCAACACTCGTTTCCGCGTCATTCGCGCCCTCGAGCAGTTGGCAAACAAGTCACTTACTAATCCTGCTAAGAAGCACGGTAACATTCCATTGTAAGCATTATGAGAAAGATATTATCAGTTATCTCATTCCTCGTGGCTTCATCGGCTGCATTCGCACAGGGCGCACACGACTTCAAACTCAACGAAGTCTTCGTTTATACCCCTGCCTGCTGCACTGGCGACTCTGCTGCCAGTACCTGCGAAAAGCCTGCAAGTTACGTGGATGAATATGGTCAGCCTGCCTCATGGATTGAAATCGAGAACACTTCTTATTCCACCCACGACATAAGAAACTGTTTCCTCACCATCAATCCCGCAGTGCTCGACAAGAACATGCCGGCACCTGAGCGTGAAAAACTCATGTCTGCCATTCCTGCAGGTGACCCACGCACGTCACTTTCTGCCAAGCAGCGCATCACGCTCTTTGCCGATGGTCATGTGAACCGTGGTACACTTCACCTCAACTTCACACTTCCTGTGGGTGAGTCGTTCACCATCTATCTCTTCGACGGCAACGCTGTTGACCTCTTGGACTCTGTTCGTGTAGAGGCTCTCCCAGCAGGCTCAAGTTTTGCTCGTATCAACGATGCAGAATGGCAAGTGCTTGAGGCAGATAAGGTCACTCCCAATGCTCCCAACATTGCCTACCACAACGACAAAATCAAGGAGTTTAAGGAGAAAGACCCCTACGGCATTGCCATGACCCTCATGTGCATGGGCGTTGTGTTCCTTTGCCTCATTCTGCTCTTCGTGTTTTTCCACATCTTCGGATGGGCGATGAACCGTGCAGCCAAGTTGGCTCGTGTACGTGCCATCCGCGCCATCCACGACCAGGCTGCTAAAGTGGTGGAAATGGCCAAGCAAGGTACGACCGAGACTAAGGGTATCGACATGGAGACCTACACTGCTGTCATTGGCATGGCTCTCCACGAATACTTCGGTGGCACCCACGACCTTGAGTCGGGCGTCCTGACCATCCACCAGACACCTACCACGTGGGCAGACAAGAGCCACGAACTCCGTGTGACCCCACAGCATCATCAAGCAAACTAAAACAACAAAACAGATAACATGAAAGAATATAATTATAAAATCAAAGGTGCTCCTTACAATGTGAAAATCAATGGCATTGAAGAGAACATCGCCAAAGTTGAAGTGAATGGCATCGAGTTCGAAGTGGAACTCGAAAAGCCAGTTGCTCAGCCCAAACCCGTCGTGCGTGCTGTGGCTGCTCCAGTCAAGACCGTCGAGGCTCCCAAAGAGAAGTTGGAGGCTGTCGAGGCAGGTGTTTCTGCCGTTCGTGCACCGCTGCCAGGTACCATCAACGACATCAAGGTGACTGTCGGACAGGCTGTTAAGAAAGGCGAGACCGTTGTGGTGCTCGAAGCCATGAAGATGGAGAACAACATCGATGCCGACCGCGACGGAAAGGTTCAGGAAGTGAAAGTGCAGAAGGGCGACACCGTCATGGAAGGTGCCATCCTCATCACCATCGCGTAACAAAAATAGTAAATTGTAAATTGCTAAACTGTAAATCGCTATGATGTTACTCGAAAGTGTTTCTACAATGGACTTCATCGGAACGAAACTTGCGGACTTCCTCACCTACACAGGCTTTGCCAACGTGGAATGGGCCAACATCATCATGATTGCTGTCGGCGCCTTCTTCATTTGGCTTGCCATCGCCAAGGACTTTGAGCCACTGCTTCTCATTCCGATTGGTCTCGGCATCATCTTGGGAAACATTCCCTTCAAGGATGCCGGTCTTGAGATAGGTCTATACGAGGATAACTCCGTGCTCAACATCTTCTACCAAGGTGTGCGGCAGGGATGGTATCCCCCTCTCGTGTTCCTCGGCATTGGTGCCATGACCGACTTCTCGGCGCTCATCGCCAATCCGAAACTCATGCTCATTGGCGCAGCCGCTCAGTTCGGTATCTTCGGAGCCTACATGGTGGCACTTGCTCTCGGATTTGAGCCTAATCAGGCGGCTGGTATCGCTATCATCGGTGGTGCCGACGGTCCTACGGCCATCTTCCTCTCCAGCAAGTTGAGCCCCAACCTCATGGGAGCCATCGCTGTGTGTGCCTACTCCTATATGGCACTCGTGCCAGTCATCCAGCCTGGTATCATGAAACTGCTCACCACTCAGAAGCAGCGCCAAATCAAGATGAAGCCTGCCCGCCAGGTCAGCCAGACAGAGAAGATGCTCTTCCCCATCGTCGGCTTGCTCATCACCACCTTCATTGTCCCATCTGGTCTGCCTCTGCTTGGCATGCTCTTCTTCGGTAACCTCCTTAAGGAGTCAACCAAGACCACACGTCTTGCCAAGACTGCAGGTTCAGCCCTCAACGACATCGTGGTGATGCTCCTCGGTCTCACCGTAGGTTGCTCCACACAGGCATCCGAGTTCCTCACATGGAACACCATCTTCATCTTCATCATCGGAGCATGCGCCTTCATCGTGGCAACTGCCAGCGGTGTCATCTTCGTTCACATCATGAACATCTTCCTCCCGAAGAGCCAGAAGATTAACCCGCTCATCGGTAATGCTGGTGTTTCAGCCGTTCCAATGGCAGCCCGCATCTCCCAGAACGAGGGATTGAAGGCAGACCCCCACAACTACCTCCTCATGCATGCCATGGGACCCAATGTGGCAGGTGTGATTGGCTCTGCTGTTGCTGCCGGTGTCCTGCTCGGCTTCCTCTCATAAAAGGAGTTTATAATATTTACATAAAAAGCAGGGGACACTCAGTAAGAAGTGCCCCCTGCTTTTTGTGTAGGTGTACATCATGTATTTTCACCCGAATCAGTCATGAAAAATATTGATGGACATTCGTGGGCATTATATGGACATTCGTGTTAAATCTGAAAACCATCGGCTTTCTCGCTTCACATATAATACCCATATAATGTCCACGAATAATCACAAATTTTTCATGAATTTAATTATTTGTAGTTTTCGTCGAATTCACGTTAAAACAAAATCGGGCAGGACACATGGTGTGTTCTGCCCGATTGGATATGATTTGTAAGGATACCTTCTTTCTTAGAAGATGAGTTGTGCGAAGTTGTAGAGTCCGTACTTCCAAACAACGAAGTCGTGCTTGCCCTCGGGGTATTTGATGAGTGTGCATGGGATGCCTTTCTCATCACAGAATGCCTTTAGTTGGGTGCTGTTGAACAGGAGGCCGTCGGCACCACCGCATACCATCCAGAGGAGTTTATTTTCTTTCTTCACCTTTTCCACATCGGGAATGAGTTGTGCAGCACGCATGGTGTTGGGTGCCGATGAGAAGCCGCCTACATAGGCAAACTTGTCAAGGTTGCCAAGTCCGAAGTTGAGTGCCTGACCGCCTCCCATGGAAAGACCTGCAATGGCACGGTGATCTTTGTCGGTATAGACGCTGAAGTTTTTCTCAATGTATGGAATGAGGCTTCCGAAAAGGTCTTTGTCGAATTCGCCGAATGCGGCTGCTGAGCCATAGCCACCGGCACGTGAGTCGTCTTTCTGAGCACGTCCGTTAGGCATCACCACAATCATGTCCTTCACCTTTTTGTCGGCATAGAGGTTGTCCATGATGATATTGGGCACACCACCGTCGTTCAACCATTCATTCTCGTCGCCACCGATACCGTGGAGCAGGTAAAGCACGCTGTATTTCTTTTTCTTGTCATACTTTGGTGGAAGATAGACTTGTGCCTTGCGGGTGGTTCCGACTGATGCTGACTGGTACTCAATGAGTTGAACTGTACCATGTTCAATTCCTGCACGCTCTTGGTCGAACCCCTGGGGGGCTGCCTTGTACTCGTCGAAGTTGACGTTGATGTTCTGCTGTCCGCCAAACATGGGGATGTTGGGTTCTTGTGCATTGGCTGCCGTCATAGAGAGGGTGAGCAATGCTGCAACATAAATTTTCTTCATTGTTTTTGTTTTGTTTAGATAATAAATTGATTAGGTAAATGTTTTATTTTTGACGCACGAATGACTTCGTGGTTTAAATTTTCACTCCTTGGGAGCGGTGCTTTTGAACTCGTTGAGTTTGTCAGCCACCACGTCGAAATCATCGGTGAGGGTGAGTTGCAGGTTCTTGTACATGCCCATCTCAACAAGTTTCTCGAGGAATGGATAGACTGGCATTTCTTTGGTCCAGAAGTCGGTGCCGAGGAAAATCATCGGGCTGGAGAATCCGAAGGACTCGTAGTGGTTCTGCACGGCGTCTTGGAAGATTTCCTGCATGGTGCCAGCACTGCCAGGGGTGTAGATGATGCCGCCGAAGGCTACCGTGAGGATAAGGTCTTCGCGGATGCTGTTTTCGAAGAACTTGGCGATGTGGGTAGCGAAGGGTGCTGATGGCTCATGTCCGTAGAGGTAGGTGGGGATGCCGAGGCTGACGTAGTTGCTCTCGAGGGGGTATTTCTTCATCACCTCGAAAGAGGAGGCGAGCCAGCCTTCGTCTTTGAAGGAAGGTGCTTTGGCGAGCATCTCTACAGCATCGTCCACATCGGCTTCGTTTCTGCCAGCCATCCATGCGCCAAGGTGGGTTGCCTCCATGGCACCGGGACCGCCGCCGCTGAGCATGATGAAGCCTTCTTCGGTCAGACGCTTGCTGAGGAGCACGACTTTCTTGTACATGGGGTCGGTGCGCAACAGGGCGTGGCCACCCATGATGCCGATGCAGAGGCGCGAGTTGTGCTCTTTGAAGAATTCGTCGAGTGCCACGTGGATGCCGTGGTCGTGTAGGGTGCGTGCAAGCGATTCTTCCACGTCGCGGGCTTGCTTGCCTGTTTCGATGTAGTGTTGATAGACTTTGGTGTCGTAGCAGGAATCGAAGGTTTCGGGTTTGGCAGGGTCATAGCCTGCATAGAGGTCTTCCGCATTGTAGAGCGACGTGCGGTTGACATCGTAGGGTACTGTCTTCAGATAGTCCATAGCCTTGTCGGAAAATAGTTGGTTAGTGTTGGTTGCTTGTTTGTTGCAGGCTGTTGCTGCAAGGAGCAGCGTGAGGGCTGCCAGATAGTTTTTTTTCATTGCTGATTGGTTTTAGGTGTTAATACTGCATTATATTTTTGCTTCACTTTTGTTTCTCTTTGTCTTTCTGCCGCATTCGTCGCCGGATGCTCTCGAAGTTGTGACGCCATGAGAGTCCCACGCCCTGTGTGTTGAGGGTGGCTTTGGTGAAGTAGCGGTCATTAGTTTGGTTGTAGGCTTTCACGTAGAGGTTGCCCTTCTGATCGAGTCGCCATTTCACCTCGAAGTCGCCGATGAAACTAGAACGGTTGGTCATGGCGTTGTCGCGATAGCCGAAAGCACCGTTGATTAATAAGCGTTCATCAAGGAGCCGCCCTTCGAGGATTCCCTCTACGTCAAGGTCGTCCCAGCCTTTCTCGCCCGTGGTGAGCGATGAGCCGAAGTTCCAGTTGCTGTCGCGGCCTATCATGTTGCTGAGCATCTGGTTGATTTGTCCGCTGAGGGTGGAGGAGAGGAGCGAGTTGACTGCCTGTTCCGAATTGCCGTTGCCGTTGGCACGGGCATATTCGTTGGGGTAGAATCGTCCCAGTCCCAAGAGGTATATCATCTGCGTGTTCATCTCCTCTTCGGAGTTGATCATGGAGCGCACAAGTTGGCGTGTCTCTTCGTTCACGTTGGGCAAATCCATATTGAACTTGAAGTCCATGTTGCCGAGTTTGCCCGTGATGTCAAGGATACAGATAACCTTCACTTTGTTGTTTTGCGAGAAGGCGGTGGTAGAGGTGAGGTCGCTGAGGGGCACGGAATTGATGGTGTGATGGCAAATCAGATGGATATTGGCATCGAAGGGATTGCCGTTGAACTCAACGAGGGAACCAGGCTGCAAGGCAAGGTCGCGGAAGATGATGTCTTGCAGATAGAGGCGGTAGGAACCAGAGGAGATGTTGTAGTTGCCAAACATCTGGAAGGAGCCTTTGTTGTACCATTGCGCCTTGAGGCGTGCGTTGCCGAAGGTGCGCATGTAGCCGTCCTCGATGTTGTCCATGCGGAGTTTCACTTCACAGGCAGGGGTGAGGTTGATGTCGAAGTTGATGAATATGTCGCTGTTGTAGTTGCGTTTGGCTTCCTTGACGATGGTGAGCGAATCTTTTGTCACAGGCACATTTTCCTCATCCCACTCAGGAGCGAGCAATTGCGGATTGAGGGTCAACAAGGAGTCGCGGTCGCGGAACTCGATGAAGGAATTGCCCGTGATGGCATCAGGGGTGGCTGCATCGTAGGCAAAGACGGAGCCTCGGGTGGGGGTGACGTTTGCATTCACATAGAGCGGATGCCCGTCGCTGCCGTCGATGGTGAGGTCGCCGTCGGTGAAGACAGTGGCAAGGAACTTGTCACTGTTGAACTCCGTCTCGTCGTAGGCAAGCAACTCGTGAAGGTCGGCCTTGAAGTGGTAGGCGAAGTTCTTCATGTTGCGGTGGGTCACCTGTCCGTTGATGGTGGAGCGGTGTCCGAAGCGGTCGTAGATGCTGATGTTGCGGAAATCGAACAGATAGGGGCGCATGTGGAGGGTGTCGCCCTCGATGTGGTAGGGCACATTGGTGGCACGCAACCGCAGGTTCATGGTGGGCACGGCATCGCCCACGATATTGACGTTGTTGAGCGGGCCGATGATGCTGATGGGACCAGTGACAAAGCCCGACACTTCCTTGAACACGCCACCGAGGAATCCGTGGATGAAAGCGGCGTTGGTGTTGTGGGTGTTCACATTCAACTGTATGTCGTTCTTGGCAGGCGAAATCCAGCCATCTACGGTTGTGACGCCTGTCACGTTGCGTACCCTGCCCGTGAGTCCGTCTGGCACTTGGTAGAGGTCAACAATTCGCCCGTCCACGCTGATGCCTTCCACCTCCTTATCCCAATGGGCGGTGATGTTGGCATTGCCGAGTGGCCCTTCTTGAACGGAAAGGTCTTCCACATAGAGGTTGGCTCGCACGTCTGGCACACCTCCGCCCAACACGTTGTTTACCACCACGTTGCCTGATGCCTTGCCTGCAAACCGCACGACATCCCAATTCACCAGTGACATGATGTATTTGATCTCGAGGTTATTCAAAGTTGCCACCAGTGAGTCTATGGGCTGGTCGGATGCCTTTCCGTCGATGGCAAGGAAACTGTTTGTGTTGTTGTTGGAGAACCTGACGTTGTGGCACTCTATGTTTTTCTTGTAAAGCAGGATGCGCGATGGCGATACGGTCCATGCCGTGTCGTTGATGAGGGCATTTGACTTTCTCAGGGTGATGTCGGTCTTCATGCTTCCTGCCGAATCGCTGAGTTGGATGATGGGCAGCACCTGAAGCATGATGCTGTTCACGCCCGTGGTGTTCATGTAGAGGTCGCTGACGATGCGGTTGTCGTGTATGTCTGCCATCACGTCGAGTGTGGTTGAAGTGGACGGCTCTTCTTCATCCTCGCTCTCCTTGACGGTGGAGGCGATGGCATGTACGTTCATGTTGTTGGGGGTGGAGTTGCAAGCCACGGCGATGTTGTCGTAGGAGGTGGTGTTGTAGGTGATGCTGGGTGCATCGAGTTGAAACGACATTTTTTCCCCGGTGGCATCCAAATCGCCAAAGATGCGCATGGGACGATCGAGGGCAAAGTCGGCATCGACAAGGTGGTGCAGGATGGGTGCATCGGTTAAGGTCAAGTCGTAGGTGAAGTGGGATGCGGAGACAGTGGAGTTGTCCTGCTGGGGCTTGAAGATGATGGGCAGATGATGGGACATCTGATGGATGAAACTATTGACGATGTCTGTAAGGGTGGTCTCGCCCTGAATGTCGCCCGACAGGATGTCGCTTTTGATGTGATAGTGGCTCTCGCCGTTGTCAAGTTTTTGGGCATGGAGCATGATGCCGTCGAGGTGGTAGGAATCGGTTGGGGTGGCAAGGTTGATGTCCTCCATCGTTGCAGAACCGTACAGATGTTTGAAATCATGTCCGCTCAGTTGGATGGAACTGTTGAGGGAGAGGCTTTCACCTATGTGGCTGCTGGTCAAATGAAGGTTGTGGGGACAGAATCGCTCCAGTAGAATATTGAGATTGATGTCTTTGGTGGGCAAATCGGCGTAGGCAAATCCGGTGTAGGCTTTTACGTTTTCGTCGTCGATGTTGAAGGTTCCCTCAATCTGTGTTGCCGTGCTCCGTGCATCAAGGTCGATGTTCTGGTAGTTGTATCCATTATAATAAATATTGTATATCTTTCCGCTTGCCTTTCCGACTGGGAATGGCGAAGTTGAGGTCAAATTCATGGCGAGATCGAGGTCGAAGGAGGTGGTTCCAAACCGCTCGTCCTCTTGCAGTTTGCCGAGATTGATGGAGTCACCGTTGATGGTGCCAGTGAGGAAATGGGTGGCATCGTAGGTCAGGTCGTAGGTGGCATGTCCGATGCCTGTGGTGAGGTTGCCTGTGGAGAACAAATTCCCGTTGGCAGCATAATCGACGGTTCCGTTGTAGTTGATTTCATGGATGGCATTGATGAGCCTGTCTTCTTGATGGTCGGGCATCAAAACATCTGCCCAACTGTGCATCTCGTCACTGTTGATGTGGAGTGTGTTGATATCGGCATGCAGGTTCCGCTTTTGCTGGTCGAAAGGACGTGAAATCTGTGCGGTGGCACGGAGCATTATGCCTTCATTCTTGGTTGCAACGTGGCACTCCTTCACCCGTATTTCCTGCTCATTGCCTTCAGCTGAGAGGCTGAGGTCGATGGGATCGGTCAACGAGGACAGTTTGCTGTAGAGTGGGGCGAGGTCGCGTGGCGTGATGTGCCCGGAGATGGATGTAGTGCGGAATGTGAATGTGCGGTCTGTACTCCATTTTCCGTATTCAGCATAGAGCGAGTCGGCTGTCAAATGAGAATGGGGCATAGACAGGTCGAGGTCGGAGAATGTGGCGCTTTGCTGGTTGCCCACAAGTTTCAGTTTGGTATCGTGCAGGGTCAAACCCGAATTGAGTTCTTTGGCTTGCAGACGGCGCAAGGTCAAGTTGATGGAGTCGTTTGTCAGACAACGCAACACGACATTCACACCGAAATCGTGAAGTTTTAGATGATCGGGATCGAGTTTCCCCTGCTGCATGATTGCCGACCTGAGGTCGTAGGTGACATCGGCATGGCGCATGATAAGGGAGCCAATGCGCAGATTGAGTGCTGTCGGTTCCTGCGTTTCCTCCTTGGCGAAGGCGTCGATGATGAATTGGAAGTTGGGGGTGCTGTCAGGGGTCTCTTTGTAGAGGGTGGCTTTTGCACCGAAGAGTTGTGCCGTACCGATGTTCACCTGTCCCGACAGCAGGGCGAGGAGGTCGATGGTGGCAGACATACGGGCGATGGTTGCCATTTGCTTGCCGTCAGGCTCGTAGAGGGTCATGTCGTTCACTATGACCCGATTGAGAAAACCGAGGTTGATGCTCCCAATTTCCACTTTCGACTTGAGTTGTTGGGATAGAATGTTAGCCGTCCAACTTGCCAGCGCACTCTGCATGAAAGGCAAACTGAACAGTAGGACTATGCCTGCATAGATAGCAACAATGGTGCCTACAACATTGACTAATATTTTCTCAAGCCTTTTCAACCGATAAGTTGTTTTTTCAACTGTTTTAGTTGTTTGGCGTAACCATTCTTCTCTTGAAATCAACCATCTTGATGGCTGTCACGGCACATTCGTCGCCCTTGTTACCCATCTTGCCGCCAGCACGTTCTTCGGCTTGCTGCATGTCGAGTGTGGTGATGAGTCCGTAGATGACGGGTACGTCCTGGACGGCATTCAGACGAGCCAATCCGTAGGTGACACCTTGGCAGATGTAGCGGTCGTGGGGTGTGTCGCCACGAATTACGCAGCCGATGGCAATCACGGCGTCAACGCCTGCCTTCACCATCTGTGAAGCGCCATACACCAGTTCAAAACTGCCTGGCACGGTCATCACCGTGATGTCTTCGGGAAAAACGCCATTCTTCATCAGCGTCTGCTTGGCTCCCTCCAGCAATGAGGCTGTGATGCTCTCGTTCCATTCTGCCACCACAATGCCTATCTTCATTCCTGTAGCGTTGGGCACAGATGTGATGTCGTAGTCGGAAAGGTTATGATTCTTTGTTGCCATAATATTGATGGTTTGAGTGGATAAGTAAAAAAGTGAAAAACTAAAAACTAAAAGTGAAGATTACGAGGCTTATGGAAGGCTGTGGTAACTTTGACTTTTAGTTTTTAGTTTTTCACTTATGTTTTTTTCTTATTTCTCTTTATTTAGTTGCTCTTTCGATGTACATGTCAATCTCTTGAGAGAGGGGGCTGCGGAAGTACTGCTTCTTGATTTTGTTGTAGAGTTCCAATGCCTTGTCATTCTGGCCGAGTGACTCATACACTTCACCAGCCTGCAGGAGAAATACGGGGCTTACCGCATCGTTGTCAGCCTCTTCGGCTGCCTTAATGAGGGTCTTGATTCCCTTCTCGTTGTCACCCTTCTTCACGTAGAGGTTGCCGAGTGCCGCAATGGCTGCCGGAGAAACCATGTCATCGTCCTGCACGGAGAAGTCTTCCAACATCTTGATGGCTTCATCCACCTTGTCAGTCTTGGCGTATGCCAAACCTGCGTAGAGTTTTGCGATGTTGGCTGTCTCTGTGCCGCCATACTCTTCGATGATTTTCAGAAGTCCCTTGGTGTTGCCTTCGCCTTTCAGTGCCTGCTCGTACTGCTGCTGAGCAAATGCTGTCTGTGCACCGGCAATAGCCTTTTGTGCTTCCAGTTCCTTACCTGCCATGTAGTGCTTGTAGGTGTAAATGCCTGCTACAATCACGATGATGGCGCCAATCACAATGGCGAGTTTCTTCCAGTTTTTCTCGATGAAAGCCTCGCCTTTGCTCAACTGTACGTCAAGTGCGATAGGCTCATCGGTTGCTTGTTGTTTTTTGTTTTTTGCCATAATATGTTTTTTTATTTTTTTTGTTCCAATTGGGTTCTAACACAAAAACCATGCAAAATTACAACATTTTCCCCGAACACGGAAACGTTTTCTTGAAAAACTTCACTCCAAGCTGCCATTTTATGGAAAAAAACAAAAGCAATTCCCATTTGTGCCATAAGAAATCAAGTGGCACAAATGGGAATGTGTGAAATGCTGATAGTTGCCAACTGGTATCGGTCGGTGAAGTCAAGGAATGCACACATGTATGTTATCGTTCAATGGTGGTCTGTGCTTCAAGCAGTTTGTTCGTGGCTTTCTCGATGAGGTCGCGTGTGCCAGACCCTTCGTTGACATACTGCACCACCATGTTTGCATAGTCGATGGCTTCTCGTAGTTGGGTGGTCTTGTTGGAGGTGTTGATGGCCTGTTGGAGGAGGGTCATAAGGTTCTTGAGGTCTTCTGGTTCGGCAAGGTTGCCTGGGCGCATGGTGTTGATGGAAACGTTGAGTGCCGAGGCGGCAGCGTTAATCTCATCCTGCGTGAGTTCCTTCTTTGATTTCTTTAACACTTTCTCTGCCGCTTCTACTTGGGTGAGCAAACGGGCATAGCCATTGGGTGCCCAAGGGGAGAAGGCGGGTACTTTGACAGTCAAGGCATTCCATGCGTTTTGGCTGTCCATGCGCTCTTTTGCCACCTGCACCATTTGCTCAAGGCTGGTCTTGTCGATGCCTTTCTTCACTTTCTGCTTGCCACCTGTCAGCACATTGAGACGGAGGTAATGAGTGGAGTGACCTGTTTGATAGTAGTCTGGCTGGAATCGCTTGCTGCCAAGTGAGAGCGTGAAGAGGTTGTCGCCATATTTGCTATCGAGAGTTGCTTCGTTCGGAAGGATGTTACTGAGGTTGGACGGGAGAGTGAAGTCGGCATCTTTCCATTCCTTCACATCAGGAGTTGCCATGACAAGTGGACCATACATGATGGCACCTACCCATTGGGGAGCGAATGGTGTGTGTGTGTCATTCTTCCCCGTGGCTGCAAGATCCATCTTGTCTGGTCCCCAGTTGATGTGTGGGATGAAAGGCATGATGACCTCCACCTTGTCGGTGGCAGTCCATTCGCGCAGAGGGATCTCTACGTAAGAACTTGGCTGATAAGATTTTGCGATGGATTTCCCATTCAGTTTTACATCGAATCCTTCGGTTGCCCAATAGGGTACACGCAGTTTCATGGCGAAGGTAACGGATGATTTGTCTGGCACCACCGTGATGGTGCTCCGCTCCGCAGGCCATTTACAGTCTTGGTTGATGGTTGCCCCGTGCCATTTCGCTTCCGTGGGCAGATAAAGTGCCACCCATAGCGTGTTGTCATTGGCAAAATAGGCTGCCTCTTGGTATTTTACGTGGTTTTCTACACCTGTACCGCCGCAGCAAGTTGCCTGAGGCGTCTCGTTGCCGTAAGGTTTGATGGCATTCATGCCCACAGCGTACTGATAGGTGACACCCCAATGGTCAGGATGGAGGGAACCTATGATCTGGTTGTAGAGCACACGCTCATAGTAGTCCATATAGGCAGCATTATCAGGGTCAAAGCAGTTGAGGTCTTTGGTGAGTTTGGCGAGGTTGTATGCACAGCACGTCTCGTTGATGTCGGGATTTGGATACATGTTGTGTTGGAAGTCACTCTGCACACTGGTGTTCATCGAGAGAATCTGTGAGTAGGGTTGACGGAACATCTCGCCGTTTCCCACACCACCCATGGCATAGGTGTAACGTCCCTGCACAAGATTCCAGAAGTTGTAGGCAAGGTTGTAATAATAGGGATTTCCGTTGGTGATGTAGGAACGTAATGCGCCGACAATCATCGGGATGTGCTGGTTAGCATGGCGGGTACGGATGTCATCGATGTTCTTCGACACAGGGTCGAAAAATGCGGGAGAATCGAAACAGTTGGCGGCTTCTATCAAGTGTGCCTTTTCTGTAGGGTTGCTGACCATCTCCGCCAGTCGTGATAGCGATTCAGCCATGCCGCCCACCTCGCCTGCTATGTACATGTTCCACATCTCATATCGGTTGCCAGGTTTTGCCTGACGTTCAGCCTTTGTACCATCGGCTTTTACATAGGTGCGGTAGTGCATGCGGTTCCACACCCAAAGTCCCATGTCTTTGGCGATGAGCAGGGCTTTATCGGCAATCTTCTGGTCGTCAATGTTGTTGGCAATGTCGATGAGGCCTGCCAGTTGCTTGTGGATGGTGTAGTAAGGTGCCCACACCCATTCTTCATTATTGTACGCGCGATAACACTCAATCAGGGCAGGGTGGGCTGCCGGAATGGCATTCAGATAGCCGTAACCATAGTGGCGGTAGTCTTTCTTGTACTCGTCAAAGGCTTTCCAATCGCCTTTCATCCGCTTCAGTTCTTCTTCGGGTGCATAGTCACGTGCTTCCCGATAGCGGTTAAGAGTGCTGTCCCAAACGAAAGTGCGTTCCTGACATTCACGCAGTTCGTTCACCATGCGTACGATGCGGTTCCGAAGTTCCTTTCGTTGCTCAGCATTGTTGGCGGATGAAGCGTAGGCAAAAGCCAATGCACTCATGTAGTGCCCGCTGCCGTGTCCCTTCAGTTTGGTGGTGGGAGAGTCCCAACCGTCTGATCGTGTATAACCTGTGGTTGGTAGTCCGTAGGTGTCGCGGTAGTTGTAGAGTTGTTGGGTAATATCGAGTGAAAGAATCGTCTTGATGTCAAGGTCTCTGTTGTGCGATAATCTGTTGTTTTTCTTTATGTAAACATCTTTTAGTGGAAGTGGTTGTACAATCGGCCTTTGATTCGGGACTTTCCACTCCTGATTGGTAATACTGACATGGGCGGTGATGGGGTAGCCGTTGTCAGTTGTGTTGTCGCCAATGATGAAGCCATTGACAGTGTATGTTTTCCCCGCAGGATTCAGTTTTGGATTGGCTTCCTGTTGTTCGGTGGTAAGCAGAGAGTTCGTCCATTTTGTTTGTCTCCATTCATGGCTTCCGTCACTGTAGGTTACCCAAACCTGCCATGGCAAGCGGGGGACGGTGCCGACAGGGGTTTCTACATTGATGCTTTCCACCTTGATGATGGTGCGTGGCTTTGCCTTGGTTGAGGCTATGGGTGTCTTATGTGAAGACAGGGCTATTGCAGACATGGGCATGGAGAGAAATAGTCCCATGATTCCACAAAAGATGAGGTTTAAGTTTTTCTTCATAATCTAACAATTGAATTTTGGCTCAAAATTAGTGATTTCATCCGATATACCCAATATGAGGGCTACAAAAAAGCACTATTTTGTTATCATTATAGACTAATTTTAGATTTTTTGCCTATCTTTGCACAGGTAGTTCCCTTTTTTAGGGATTTTCCCCTATACAAGTAGGGATTTCAATACAAATGAGTGATAAGAATGTCACTACATTTGCACCGTGTAAACTACAGTAGTAAACAAACTATAAAATAGAACGGATATGAAGAGATTTTTAGCATTAACTTTGATTCTGTTTCCATTGCTCAGCATGGCACAGGATGACCTTTATTTCACCTCTTCAAAAAAAGTGAAGGAGGCTGCTCAGAAAAGGGTGGCAGCATCAATGAATGCACGAATGGAGACAGTTGTTGCCCCCACCGTTGTTGACTATCATAGCAACACGCGCAACGAGGATGAATATAACCGTCGTTATGTGTACGATGGTCAGTATTCAGAAGATTCGCTTGCGGCACGCATTGACACTGTCGGAATAGACGATGCACAACCGAGATATGATATGAACGACCCAGAGTTGGACTATCGTTATTCTCGTCGCCTTGTGCGTTTCCATAGCCCACGTTTATATGCGTTGGCAAGCCCTTACTATTGGGATCTCTATTATGGTTGTGGAGCATGGGACTATCTCTATGACCCTTATGACCCGTGGTATTGGCACTATGGCTGGAGTTATGGTTGGACTTGGGGACCCTGGGATTGCTGGTATGGCGGTATATGGGGATGGAGTCGTCCTTATGTCTGGACATATTGGGGATGGGGACCAAGTTGGAGTCGTCCAGTTTATTACACTACTTATTATCGCAATGTCGTGCCTCGTGGGTTTAACTCTTCACGTGGACATATGTCTGCAGGTAATCGAATCCGCACCAACGCCATGGGTGGCAGTAATTTAGGTGTACGCACTAATGCGCTCAATTCACGTACTGGCGCAGTTGGAGCACGTACAACGGCTGTCGCTACACGTACCAGTGCTCAGGGTGTTCGTGGGGGAGTAGGCGGCACACGTGCCAGCGGAACTTCTTATACTGATTATACTAATGCTCGTACAGGACGCACATCGGCCTCAGCGAACGAAGGGGCACGTACGCAGTCTTATAATCGTGCTCGTGAAGGTGCGGCCAGAAGAAGCACAATTATGAATGGGACAAATACGACCTATCAGCCAACACGCTCGTCTAGCAACCCAAATAGTAGCAGTCGCACAACGGTTCAACCTCAGACTCGTACACAAGAGCAGACTCGTACCGTTCAACAACAGACACGCACTTACACGCCGACCACTACTACTCGTAGTTCGTCTGTGGGTGGTTTTGGCGGTGGTAGCATCGGAGGCAGTCGTGGCGGTGGTAGCATCGGTGGCAGTCGCGGCGGTGGCAGCATTGGCGGCGCAGGCCGTAGTGGTGGCGGAAGACGATAATAGGCAACATTCTTCGGCTATTCAAGAATCACAATTACACATTATATAACATTGAGAATATGAAGACAATGAACAAATATTTTTTGTTAACAGTATTTATCGCTGTTGCAGGTGTATCGTACGCCCAAGATAGTTACGATGCACAGAACTTTGCAAACAGTGATTTGAATGGAACAGCCCGCTTCGTGGCAATGGGAGGAGCGCTTGGTGCTCTGGGTGGTGATGTTAGTGTGATGAGCACCAATCCTGCAGGTACTGGTATGTATCGAGGAAGCGATGCGGCCATCAGTTTCAGCGGTGTTTTTACGGGTGATGGTGCCATGGGGCATGATGGTTCGCGCATGTCTCTTGACCAAGGTGGTGTGTTGATTGCTTTTGACATGGACACACCAACCAACAAGGGCTTGCAGTTCGTCAACTTTGGTGTTAACTATAAAAAGAAACGCAATTTTCTTTTCAATCAGTTGACTGACATCAACAACCTTAATGATATTTTCAGTCAGACCTATCAGATTGCAGATCTTTGCAATTATGCCAATGCGAATGACTATTGGGGTACATTGGCTGACATGAGCGCAAGTAAGACCGGTGTGCATGGTGGTATCCTGAATGAGGATGAAAATGGCTATTCAGGTCTGCCTTCTTCCAAGGCTTATTTCGAAAAAGCCACTTTCGGTGCTAATATTCAGGCGGATGTCAATCTTTCTTTTAACATTAGTGATCAGTTTTTTCTCGGTGCATCCATTGGCGTTTATGACATAGACTATAGCCGTGAGTCTTTTTATCAAGAATTAGGAACCGATGGTGATGTTTACGATTTCACCAATTGGTACAAAACCGAAGGTGATGGCTTTGACGTGAAACTTGGTTTCATTTGCCGCCCCATTGAAGAAAGCCCCTTCCGTTTCGGTGTAACTGTTCATACTCCGACATGGTATCGTTTGAGAGATGCTAACGGTTCCGACCTCTTCCTCAATGATGGTTATATCACATCTGGCTCAAATGCTGAATATGACTATCGATACCGCACTCCATGGAAGTTTGGTGTCAGTCTTGGACATACTGTCGGAAAGAACTTTGCCATTGGTGCAGAGTATGAATTTCAGGATTTGGGCACACTGCATTATAGTGAGGTGGATGGATACAATTCAGACTATTTCCGCAACATGAACAAGATTACAGAGAAAACGTTTCGTGGACAACATACGTTGAAGGTGGGTGCAGAGTTTAAGCCTATTGACGAGCTCTCTCTCCGTGTCGGTTATAATTTTGTGTCTTCTCCATTCAAAAAAGATGCGTTCCGCACCATTGGATACGATGGTCCATATACAGAGACTGATTACACCAATTGGGGAGCCATCAACCGCTTTACTGTCGGTCTGGGCTATCGCTACAAAGGTGGCTATGTAGATCTTGCTTATCAGTATCAAGCACAGAAGGGCGATTTCTATGCTTTTGACGATGTAAATCTAAAGCCTACAAAGATTGATGCTAACCGCTCTCAGCTCATGGCGACCTTCGGTTTCCGCTTCTGATAAAACGATAAAACAAAGCGAATCCGCTCAATCAACTCCAAGCCGATTGAGCGGATTCGTTTTCAATGATCAATTTCCAACTTTCAATTTTCAACTGTCAATTTCTTCAGCAATCCTTCGCAAGCATCTTCCAGTATCTCAATCACATTTTCAAAGCCTTGGTCACCTCCGTAATAAGGGTCTGGTACATGGTCGATAACGTGTGTCTGACAATAGTCTGTCATGCGTACAATCTTCGTTTCAGCCTCTACAGTCGGAGCCAATCGGTGCAACTTGTCCCAGTTGCTGTCATCCATACCCACGATTAGGTCAAAAAGGTCAAAATCAATCTCTCGGACAGGTCGTGAGATGTGTGTCAACAGATACCCGTGTCTTTTGGCGTGAAACTTCATTCTTGAATCAGCCCCCTCGCCTTCATGGTAACGAATCAATCCTGCAGAGTCAATCTCGTATTCACTCTCCAAACCTTTTTCTTTTACCAGTTTCCGCATTACAGCCTCAGCCATCGGTGATCGGCAGATATTACCGAGACACACAAACAATATTTTCTTCATTCTTTATTAAATTTCTGTACTTTGACAAGACTAAAAATCCTGTGAGTTGGTGCTCACAGGATTTTATTGGTATTTTGGTCAGGGAATGCCACCTTGGGTCGGAAGGTCTTGGCTTCCTCATAGTCCATGAGAGCATAAGACATGATGATGACAATGTCGCCCACTTGTACCTTGCGGGCAGCAGCACCGTTAAGGCAAATGCAACCACTACCGCGTTCACCACAGATAACGTAAGTGTCAAAACGCTCGCCATTGTTGTTGTTGACGATATAGACACGCTCACCGGCAATGATGCCAACAGCATCCATCAAGTCTTCGTCGATGGTGATGCTGCCCATGTAGTTGAGGTTGGCTTCTGTCACCTTCACACAATGCAACTTCGATTTCAAAACTTCAATCTGCATCTCTTACTTATAATTGATGTTGTCAATGAGTCGGATAGGGGTGGCACCGCAGAAGACAGTGATGCAGCCCTGAACATGTTCGGCATCGTCCCACGAAGAGACGCTTTCGAGTGTCAAGGCATTCACAATGTCGTAATACTGTACTTCAAGTCCCGCCACAGCATTGATTTTGTCAATAGCATATTGTTTGGTCTCTTCCACAGTGTGAGTCTTACTGTATTTCACACTTGCTTTCAGTGCCTTGTAGATGTTGGGAGCGATGGCACGTTCGTTGTCTGACAGGAGAGTGTTACGGCTGGAAAGAGCGAGACCATCTTCTTCACGTACGATAGGACAAGGACAAATTTCGAGACGTTTTGCCCATTCTGCATCCTTTGATACATAGTCAGCCACCATCGCCTTGATGACAGCAATTTGTTGAAAATCCTTCTCGCCGAAATAGGCACGGTCAGGCTCCACAAACATGAAAAGTTTGCTCACAATTTGGCATACTCCATTGAAATGCCCTGGACGGAACGCACCTTCCATGACGGTATCAGTGGGAGGGTAGGAGAACGAACGGGTATCGGGTTCTGGATAAACCTCTTCTACCGATGGGGCAAACACATAAGTGGCACCGATATTTTCGAGCAGAGCGCAGTCTGCATCCAATGTTCGAGGATATGCTTGCAGGTCTTTCTTGTCGTTGAATTGGGTTGGGTTGACAAAAACACTTACCACTGTGGCATCGTTCTCTTTTACACTACGACTTACGAGTGATGCATGTCCAGCATGGAGCGCACCCATCGTTGGCACCAAGCCAACCGTCTTGTTATCACTTCTCAGGGCAGAAACCTTGGCCTTGAGTTCCTTTACTGAATTGATAATTTCCATTGCTTTTGTTTTGAAGACTTTAGGGTCTTTTTCAAATGTGGGTGCAAAGGTAGTGAAAACCGAGCGAAGAACAAAATAAAATGGCTTTTATTTGGTATTCCGAGGTGCATCCTACCTTGGAGCATGGCTCAAAGGTACGATTAAGTGAGCACAATACAAGGGGAAAAATCCTTTTTTTTATTTATATTGTCGAACGTGAGTACCTTCGACATCGTCAACGGCACGAAATAAAAGCGAAAAGTGATAAGTGAAAAATTTGCCACCGCACTTGTTCGCTAACAGTTTGCTGAGAGTTAACGTACAAGTGCGGTAGCATTTTTTGTTTTTTACCTATTGTTTCTTATAAAGGATAGTTCTCAAAGTCGTAAAGAACCGTAGAGAGGTAACGTTCGCCTGTGTCTGGCAGGAGTGCCACGATGACTTTACCTTTGTTAGCAGGGTCTTTGGCGAGTTGAGTGGCGGCATAGGCAGAGGCACCTGAAGAGATGCCGACGAGGACGCCTTCCGTAGCGGCAATCTTACGGCTGGTCAGGATGGCAGCGTCGTTGGGAGCCTTGAAGATTTCATCGACAGCGTTTCTGTCGAAAGTTTTAGGAACGAAACCAGCACCGATGCCTTGAATCTTGTGAGCGCCAGGGGCTTCGCCACTGAGTACAGCGGAGGTTTCAGGCTCGACAGCCACAATCTTCACGTTGGGGTTGAGTTCTTTGAGGCGTTTGCCAATACCGCTGACCGTACCGCCAGTGCCAACACCTGCCACGAAGATGTCAATTTTCCCATCTGTGTCACGCCAGATTTCCTCAGCCGTAGTGGCATAATGAATAGCAGGATTGGCTGGATTTTCAAACTGCTGGAGAATGATGGAACCAGGGGTGTTATCGCGCAGTTCTTCAGCCTTTGCAATGGCACCCTTCATGCCTGCAGATCCAGGAGTGAGTACCACTGTCGCACCGTATGCCTTCACGAGGTTACGACGTTCTATGGACATCGTCTCGGGCATTGTGAGGATGAGTTTGTAACCTTTCACGGCACTAACGAAGGCAAGACCAACACCTGTATTGCCCGAAGTTGGTTCAATGATGGTTGCACCAGGTTTGATGACACCGCGCTTCTCGGCATCCTCAATCATGGCGAGGGCAATGCGGTCCTTCACTGAGCCTGCTGGATTGAAGTATTCCAGTTTGGCAATGATGTTTGTGTTGAGGTTCTCCTTCTTTGAGTAAGCATTGAGTTGAAGGAGTGGGGTGTTGCCCACCAGTTCGGTGAGTTGTTTTGCAATTTTAGCCATAGTTATGAAGTTTTTTGTTGTTGTTTTCTTTTGCAAAGTTACAAATAATATATATATGTGTAAAATGTTTAGGCGGAAAAGGGATGCAAATACCATCATTGTGGTATGTTGCAGCCCGTTCCCGTCACCTGTTTGTGTTAGCCGATTTGTGCAAATGCTTGGTCGAGGTCGGCAATGATGTCGTCAATGTGTTCCACACCGATAGAGAGGCGTACCGTCGTTGGGGTGATGTGTTGTTCTGCCAATTCCTCTGGTGAAAGTTGTGAATGTGTTGTGGTGTAGGGGTGAATGACGAGCGACTTCACGTCTGCCACGTTAGCCAGCAACGAGAAGATTTGCAGGGAGTCGATGAACTTCCAAGCGTCCTCCTGTGTGCCATTAATCTCGAAGGTGAAGATGCTGCCGCCACCATTGGGGAAGTACTTCTTGTAGAGTTCGTGGTCAGGATGTGAGGGCAGCAATGGATGGCTGACGCTCTTCACTTTGGGATGCTGATTCAGATATTCCACTACTTTCTGTGCATTGTAACTGTGACGTTCGATGCGAAGTGGAAGTGACTCCACGCCCTGCAGGAGAATCCATGCGTTGAAAGGAGAAATGGTTGCACCAGTATCGCGAAGGATGACAGCACGAATGCGGGTGACAAAGGCTGCAGGACCTGCCACGTCGGCAAACACAGCACCATGATAAGATGGGTCAGGCTTGGCGATGGTGGGATACTTGTCAGCATTGGCTTTCCAGTCGAAAGTGCCAGCATCTACAATCACGCCACCGAGCGAGGAACCATGACCACCGATGAACTTGGTGGCAGAGTGAACCACCACGTCGGCACCATGCTCAATGGGGCGGAAAATGATGGGTGCAAAGGTATTGTCAACGATGACTACGATGTTGTGTTTGTGTGCAATCTCTGCAATCGCATCCAAGTTGGTCACATCGCTGTTAGGATTACCGAATGTCTCTACATACACAGCCTTTGTGTTAGGACGAATGGCAGCCTCAAGCGCCTGAAGGTCATTCACGTTCACAATAGTGTTGCTGACGCCCTGTGTGGAGAGCGTGTGTGTGATGAGGTTGTAGGAACCGCCATAGAGGTTGTCGGCTGCCACGATATGGTCGCCATTCTGGGCAATGTTCTGCAATGCATAAGTGATGGCTGCTGCACCCGATGCTACAGCAAGGCCTGCCACACCACCTTCGAGGGCAGCCACGCGGTCTTCAAACACGCCTTGGGTGGAGTTGGTCAAACGACCATAGATGTTACCCGCATCACGAAGTCCGAAACGGTCGGCTGCATGCTGTGAGTTGTGGAACACGTAAGATGTGGTTTGATAGATTGGCACCGCGCGTGAGTCGGTTGCTGGATCTGCTGTTTCTTGCCCAACGTGAAGGGCGAGTGTTTCGATGTGAAGTTTCTTTGCCATAGTTGTATCAGTTTTTAATTGTTAATAATTTTTTTGTTTTTGAAATCTGGTGCAAGCCGAATGCAGAGTAAAATCTGTTTTAACTATGCTGAGGCGTAGCCCTGATTCTGTAAATCTGGTGCAAAGTTATGGCGATTGGAAAGTCTATCCAAGAAAAACTATAAATAAAAGAAAATATTTCTATGTTAATATAATTCAAAAGAAATAATTACTAACATTTCTTGATGTGCGTCATATTATACTCGCAAACTCTAAAGTCGTGATTCTGTTAGCCCAATGTAGGCCATACCGTTTGAAAGGTACAAAAAGAATAGGGAAGACACATTTTTCGAAAAGCGTCTTCCCCTTGTTTTAGTTAGTAAAAAGAAAGTTTAATTATTCCTTGCGAATCGGTTTTTATGGATTGTTACTTTGGTCGATTCGTCTTCTTGTCTCTTGCTCAAGAAATTCATTCAGATAATAGGCAATGTCGGTACATCCTCTTGGCGGGGAGAACTGAGTGCCACTTGTGTCTATCTTGCCACTTTCGAACTCGCAGGAGAATCGCCATGATGGTGGACCACCTGTGATTTCGGGCACATCGGGAATGTGGGGACGGCTGTAGGCAGACAGTTCCTGATAGATTTTCTCGCTCTCTATCTTTTCACGAAGCGTATCGAGCACTTCCGGCTGGAGTGCTACGGTGATTTGTCCCAACTCGTCATAGAAACGTCCACGTTGGGGTCCGTAGAGAGTGGGTGTTCCTGTTACGGAATCAACTTTGATTTCGTATAAAACGGGGTCGGGGCGTGAAGAGCCCGTTTCTTCGTAGAGGAAGTGCTTGATTTTGCCAGTTGGCATGTTCTGCACCTCAGCCTTGTGGCGCATGGTGATGATGCGATTGCAGAATTTGGTCAAGGCTTTGTAGCGTTCCTGCGTAGTGTAAATCTCCATCTCTGCCTTTGCAATCACTTCTCCGATATTGTTGAGTTGGTACTTCTTCATCTCCTTCTCAGTCAGACTTCTGCTCATATCAATGAGCCATTCGTTCTGTCGATAGGCTTCCTTGATGGCGATGGTGTCCCGGGCATACTGTGCATCCTTACGATGGTAGGCCTCCATGCAGTAGTCAAAGCAGTCATTTCCAGTCAGTACGGGAGCCAACGCATTGCTTCGGTCAGGATTGTTGGCTAGTTGGATGAACCGCTGAATGTCCTGTTGGCGTTGCTTTTTGTTAGGCTTGGGCTGCTTGTCAGCGTATGTAAAGCCAAATGGCATCAAGAGGGCAAACCCCAATGCAAGTGCTTTATTCATGAAACGTTCCATTGTCATTGCTTTTTTATAGGATTGGCATGCAAATATAGATAGAAAAAATGAAACGATGCGTTTTTTTCGATTTTTTTCTGATTCATAGGGCAAAAAGGGAATGTTAGGGTCTGAATAGGGTGTTTGGCATGACATTTGTCTTCCTTTCATTTGCTCTTTTGCCTGGAATGCTGTAATTTTGTGGAAAATTGTAAATTAGATAATGAGAAAGAACGTATTTCGGATGTTTGCCGCCATCCTGTTCCTATGCGGCACGTTGAGCGTAATAGCGCAAACGGATGGCGCAAAGAAGGACTCGCCGTATTTCAATTTATTCCAGTTGCCTAATCCTTGCGTCTATTTGCCTGCACCACCCGACACGGCAAGTGTGCTGTTTGTGAATGACTTTCAGCAGTTCATATGGGGAAAGTCGGTTCGCAACACAGCGAGGGGGCAACAGGCAAGTTGGGAGTCACTATATGGAGCAGACCGTATGGCGACAGTCTTCAGCGAGGCGATGGGCATGACTATAAGTAAGGAGGCAACTCCGGCCATCTATCGATTTATCAAGCGTGTGGGTGAGACGGGCAATCAGGCCACCAGTCGTGCCAAGCGTCGATATATGCGGGTGCGTCCGTTTGCTCGGATGAATGAACATGTGGCAAGTCGGTTTGACGATGAGAACGACTTGCGCCATAATGGTTCCTATCCCTCTGGGCACACAGGCTTTGGGTGGAGTTCTGCTTTGGCAATGGCAGAGGTGGCTCCCGAACTACAAGACACCATCCTGCGCCGAGGGTTTGAGTATGGAGAGAGCCGCGTGATTGTAGGTGCGCATTGGCAAAGTGATGTGGATGCTGGACGTTTGGCTGCATCAGCTGCCATCGCAAGGATGCACACGTCGCCTGAATATTGGGAAGATCTGGAAGAGGCACGTGCTGAGTATCGTCGCATCAAGGGCGTTAAGTCGAAGAAGATAGAAGTGGGTTATCCGAAAGGTGAAAGGGTGTTGGATGCACCAGCCGATACCGCTTCCTATCAGTTCTATGGTGATGTGGCATACTATTGGCAAGCCAAGCAGGAACGGGGGACGAGCCGTGGAAAGCAGGCTTTGGCGGATGATGCCTCTGAAGTGCCTGATTTCTTGAATTGTTACACACCTTGTGTAGGTGTCACACTTGGTGAGAAAGAAACACCTGCCATTGCTGCATTGGTGAAAAAAACCTTCGAAGAACTCTGCAACACAGCCAAACAGGTGAAATCGGCAGGCTTCCGTAAACGCCCGTTTGTCAGGATGGGTGAGAGTTCAGCCATACCAGAACAGGATGGACAATATTCCATCAAATCCAGTTATCCCTCAGTGCATTCCATTTTAGGATGGGGTATTGCGCTTGCGTTGGTGGAAATGGCACCCAATTACCAAGACGCCATTTTAGCCCGTGGATATGAGTATGGACGTAGTCGCGCCATCTTAGGCTTTCATTTTGCCAGTGATGTGCAGGCGGGTCGCTTGGTGGCTGCTTATACGTTGGCACGTCTGCACAACGATGCCGACTTTCTGAAGTTAATGGCAAATGCTAAGACGGAATATGAAAAACTGAAGGGTCAGACACCCCCTGTGACATACGTATCGCCCGAATCATCGGAGGGTTTTGTTAATCTGGCAGATGCGGTGCCTGATGCCATTCTCGAAATTCGTTATTATGGCACTTACAATTTTGTCGGTACCCGCATTGATGGCTACGAAGAACCTACGGCATTGCTCACTCGACGTGCTGCTGACAGTCTTCGTGCCGTGAGTGATGACCTCAAGGCGCATGGCTACCGACTGAAGATTTACGATGCCTATCGTCCTCAGTGTGCAGTTGACCATTTCATGCGTTGGGGTGCCGATGTGAACGACACGCTGATGAAACCTTACTTCTATCCCAGCCTCGACAAAAAGGTTCTATTCCCCAGGGGATACATTGCTGAGCGGAGTGGTCACACACGTGGTTCCACCGTTGACCTCACATTGTTCGACATGAAGACAGAGAAGGAACTCGATATGGGTGGCACCTTCGATTGGTTCGGTCACGAGAGCCATCCAGACTTCTGTGGCAATCCGGCTACGCTTGATTATACGCCCAGTGACAGCCTCACATCCGTACAGTTCTACAATCGCATGGTGCTCCGTCAGGCAATGCTCCGTCACGGCTTCAAGCCACTGTCCACCGAATGGTGGCACTTCACCCTTGAGAACGAGCCTTATCCTGACACCTACTTCACCTTCCCTGTGAAACGTCTCAAGTAATTGTTTTCTTTATTTCAGAAGTAGTACCCTTTAAATAAATAATGTGCCCGACACAAGAGAAACTTGTCGGGCACATTTTTTTTGATAAAGAAATTCACATTCTTGCTTTACCGTATCTCAGTTCAACCTCTTCCCAGTTGATGATGTTCCAGAGAGCGGCAAGGTGGTCGGGACGGCGATTCTGATAATCGAGATAGTAAGCGTGTTCCCACACATCAAACGTGAGTAGGGGAGTCAATCCCTTCTGCACGGGGTTGGCGGCATTCGTCTCCTGCGTGATGAAAAGCCCGCCAGCTCTGTCAGCAGAGAGCCACACCCAACCGCTGCCAAACAAGGTGGCTCCTTTCTTCTGAAACTCCTCCTTGAACGCTTCGAACGAACCAAACTCCTTCGCAATGGCATCAGCCAAAGGACCTGTCGGCTCTTGCTTCGTGGGCTTTCCGCAGAACTGTCCGAAGTAGAGTTCATGGTTGAGAATCTGTCCGGCATTGTTCAGGATGCCTCCCGTTGCCTTGCAGACAATCTCCTCAAGTGCAGCCGCTTCAAAGCCGCTTCCGTCCAGTATCGCATTCAGGTTATTCACGTAGGCCGCCAGATGTTTCCCATGATGAAACTCCAGCGTCTGCTTGCTAATCACAGGCTCCAATGCATCTATTGCATACGGTAGAGCCATCAATGTAAACTTTCCCATATTATTTGTGTGTTGATGAATAAATCCTTACCATTCAATAATTCTCGGCATTGATTTCGAAGTATGCCTGAGGGTGGAAACAAACAGGGCAGACATCGGGAGCAGTGGTGCCGACAACGATGTGTCCGCAGTTGCGGCATTCCCATACACTGACGCCACTCTTCTGGAAAACTTCGGCTGTTTCGACATTGTGCAACAGGGCACGGTAACGCTCCTCATGATGCTTTTCGATGGCAGCCACACCTCGGAACTGCTCAGCCAGTTCATGGAAGCCTTCTTCATCGGCTTCACGGGCAAAGGTGTCGTACATGTCTGTCCATTCGTAATTCTCACCTTCAGCAGCATGAAGCAAATTCTCGGCAGTCGTGCCAACTCCACCCAAATGCTTGAACCACAGTTTGGCATGTTCTTTCTCATTCTCGGCAGTCTTGAGGAAGAGGGCGGCTATCTGCTCGTAACCGTTCTTCTTGGCAACGGAGGCATAATAGGTGTATTTGTTCCGTGCCATTGACTCGCCAGCAAAAGCGGCTTCAAGATTTTTCTCTGTCTTGGTACCAGCATATTTGTTGGCAACCGATGCTTCTGCTTCAGCGGAAACCTTCACAAAGTCGGAGGAAGGGTGCTTGCAGATGGGGCAGATGAAGTCGTCTGGAAGTTCTTCACCCACATATTCGTATCCACAGATGCTGCAACGCCAGATGGTCTTGCCCTCAACGGTCTGTCCTACTGGTTGGGGCTTTGGCTTGATGTTGGCTTGATAATAATTATACGTTGCGGAAGGGATGTCAGAAAGAGTTTCCATCTCCGTGACAAGCCCGATGAACAACATGTGTGTGCCAAGGTCGATGGTCTGTTCCACCTCGGCAGAGATGAATGCGTTGGTGCCTCGTGTGATGGCAAAGGTTCCATTGTTGACACGACGACAATCTGTAAAGTCAGCGAATTTATCTACAGTACGTCCACTCTGGAAGCCGAAATGTTTGAACAGTTCAAAGTCGGCAGCCTCGCTGAGGATGGAAGCCGTAAAGCGTCCTGAATGCTGAATGAGTTCAGTGGTGAAATTACCCTTGTTGAGGGCTACAGAGATTCTGTTAGGCTGTGCCGTCACTTGTGCCACCGTGTTGCTGATGCAACCATTGTCGCGGTCACCATTTTGGGTTGTGATGACAAACAATCCATACTGGATGTTGAAAAGCGGATTACTCATAGGCTGATTAGTGTTAAGAGTTGATAATTTGTGTTCATGCTAATTTCGCCACAAAGATAGTTATGAAATTCCATAAAAAAAATATCCGCCCTTACTATTAAGATAGTTTAACGAAAAAAGGGTAACCAAAAAGCGGTGCACCCGATTGGATGCACCGCTTTCTTATTATAAAGATTTTACTCTTCGTTGAAAACGGAGCCGATTTCTTGGGAGCGTTGCCCCAAGCATTCGATTACTCTTCGTTGAGTATCTTCATGATCTCACAGCAGGCCTTAGCCACGTTGGTGCCAGGACCGAAGATGGCTGCCACGCCTGCCTTGTAGAGGAAGTCGTAGTCCTGTGCAGGGATGACACCGCCGGCAATGACGAGGATGTCCTCACGACCCAGTTTCTTCAGTTCTTCGATGACCTGTGGAATGAGTGTCTTGTGACCTGCGGCGAGAGACGAAACGCCGAGCACATCGACATCGTTCTCCACAGCCTGACGAGCTGACTCGGCTGGTGTCTGGAAGAGAGGACCCATATCCACGTCCATACCGCAGTCGGCATAACCCGTTGCCACGACCTTGGCACCACGGTCATGACCGTCCTGTCCCATCTTGGCAATCATGATGCGAGGACGACGACCATTGGCCTGTGCAAATTTCTCTGTGGCAGCACAAGCATCCTTGAATGCCTGGTCGCCTTTGGATTCTGAACTGTACACGTTGCTGATGGTTCTAATGATTGCTTTATAACGACCTACGACTGCTTCGCAAGCATCGGAGATTTCGCCGAGTGTACAACGCAGACCTGCTGCCTTCACAGCAAGGTCGAGCAAGTTGTTCTCGCTCTTCTTGCCATCCTTGAACTCCTGCACACACTTGGTGATTTCTGCAAGGGCAGCCTGACAAGCGGCTTCGTCGCGGTTGGCTTTGAGTTCCTTGAGGGCTGCTTCCTGTTGCAGACGGACAGCGGTGTTATCGACTTCGAGGATGTCGAGCGGATCTTCGTGGTCAAGACGGTACTTGTTGGTGCCGACGATGGTCTGAGTGCCAGAGTCGATGCGAGCCTGAGTGCGGGCAGCAGCCTCCTCGATACGCATCTTTGGAAGACCTGTCTCGATAGCCTTTGCCATACCGCCAAGTTTCTCGATTTCCTGAATGTGTTCCCAAGCCTTGTGAACCAATTCGTTGGTCAGTGTTTCCACGTAGTATGAACCTGCCCAAGGGTCAATCTGCTTGCACACCTTCGTCTCGTTCTGGATGTAAATCTGTGTGTTACGAGCGATACGGGCAGAGAAGTCGGTTGGCAGGGCGATAGCCTCGTCGAGTGCGTTGGTGTGGAGTGACTGAGTGTGACCCAGCACGGCTGCCATTGCCTCGATACAGGTACGGCCCACATTGTTGAAGGGGTCTTGCTCGGTGAGTGACCAACCAGAGGTCTGAGAGTGAGTGCGGAGTGCGAGTGACTTCGGATTCTTGGCACCGAAACTCTTCACAATCTTTGCCCACAACAGACGGCCTGCGCGCATCTTGGCAATCTCCATGAAGTGGTTCATGCCGATAGCCCAGAAGAAAGAGAGGCGAGGAGCAAAAGCATCCACGTCAATGCCAGCGTTCACACCCGTGCGGAGGTAGTCCATACCGTCGGCAAGCGTGTAAGCCAATTCGATGTCGGCAGTGGCACCTGCTTCCTGCATGTGGTAACCAGAGATAGAGATGCTGTTGAACTTAGGCATCTTCTGCGAAGTGTATTCGAAGATGTCGGCAATAATCTTCATGGAGAATGCTGGTGGGTAGATATAGGTGTTACGCACCATGAACTCCTTCAAGATGTCGTTCTGGATGGTACCAGCCATTTCTTCGAGTTTCGCACCCTGTTCCAGACCTGCGTTGATATAGAAGGCGAGAATAGGGAGCACGGCACCGTTCATGGTCATGGAGACAGACATCTTGTTCAATGGGATGCCATCGAAGAGCACCTTCATGTTCTCCAGCGAGCAGATAGACACACCAGCCTTACCCACGTCGCCCACCACACGAGCGTTGTCGGGGTCGTAACCACGGTGAGTCGGGAGGTCGAATGCCACTGAAAGTCCCTTCTGGCCAGAAGCGAGGTTACGGCGATAGAAGGCGTTTGACTCTTCTGCCGTAGAGAAACCTGCATACTGACGGATGGTCCAAGGACGGAAGGGGTACATCATGGAGTAAGGACCACGGAGATAAGGAGGAATACCGGCAGTGAAGTCAAGGTGCTCCATGCCTTCGAGGTCTTCCTTTGTATAAACGGGCTGAATGTCAATCTGCTCAGGAGTTCTCCAACTTGCGCTGATGCCATTCTCTTTCTGCCACTGCTGACCATTCTTCTCCTGAATGCCAGCATAAATGTCTATGTTGTTAAAATTTTTTCTCATAATAAGACCCCCTCCCCGCTCCCCCTACAGGGGGAGAGTAGAATGTGTGTGGGGAGGAATTCTACATATAATTATTTATAATCGTTGTTTATGTTGATCCCAGTAACCACTCCCTCCCTGTAGGGAGGGTGAGGGGAGGGTCTTTATATACCTAATTTTTCATTGTACTCCTTGAGCGTTTCCAATTGATTCACACGTACATGGATGAAGTTCTCAATGCCAGCAGCCTTGAGGTCTTCTGAACATGCAGGAGCACCGGCAACGACGTACATGGCACGTCCGTTGAGGTACTTGAATGCAGGGATAGCGTATTCTGCATATTCATCGTCAGAAGAACAGATGACCACGATGTCGGCATTTGCCTTGAGGGCGGCATCCACACCTTCCTCCACGGTCTTGAAGCCGAGGTTGTCAATCACCTTGTAGCCAGCAGCAGCGAGGAAGTTGCAAGAGAACTGTGCACGGGCCTGACGCATGGCGAGGTTACCGATGGTGAGCATAAAGGCGATTGGCTGCTTCTTGGCTTTCTCGGTAGCGAGACGAAGGGTCTCGAACTCAGAAGCCAAGCGGTTCTTGTTGAGAGCAGGAAGTTCACCAGCCTCATGGCATCCACAGCAAGGAGCGAGTGGAGCCTTGCCTTCACTTGTCTCGGTGAAGTTCGGGAACTGGTTGGTTCCGAGGATGAACTCCTTACGCTTGGCAGCATCAGCATGACGCTTGTCGTTCGATGCGTTCACGGCATTCACGATGTTGCCCTTCAATGCCTCAGCCAAGAAGCCACCTGCGTTCTCCACTTCGAGGAAGAGTTTCCAGCCTTCCTTCGCAATGGCATCAGTCAGATGCTCGATGGTGTAAGAACCGCCAGCCACATCGACGAGTTTGTCGAAGTGAGCCTCTTCCTTCAGCAGGAGTTGCTGGTTGCGGGCGATGCGCTCTGCAAAGTCTGTTGGAGTCTCATAGGGCTTGTCGAATGGAGTAACGACGATGGATTCGACGTTCGCAATGGCAGCCGACATGGTTTCCGTCTGAGAGCGGAGCAGATTCACATAAGAGTCGAACAACGTCTGGTTGTACTCCGAAGTGAAGGCGCAAACGTGCATCTGGCAAGCGCAGTCACACTTAGGCTCATACTGCTTCACAATCTGTGCCCACAACATACGGGCGGCACGGAACTTGGCAATCTCCATGAAGTAGTTCTCGCTCACGCCCATGTTGAACTTGATGCGTTTGGCAGCCTCTGTAGCCTCCACACCAGCCTCGGTAAGGATGTTCAGGTATTCAGCACCCCAAGCCAAAGCGTAACCCAGTTCCTGATAGATGTAAGCACCTGCATTGTTCAGTGCTACCGAGTTGACGTTGATGCACTTGTAGCCTGGCAGTTCAGCCAATGCTTCAATGAGCGGCTTGGCACATTCGAGCACGGCAGACACGTCCTTGCCCTTGCAGAGAATCTTCGAGATAGGGTCAAAATTGATGGAACCCTTCAGGTCTGCCAATGGGTAGTTCTTCTCTTTGAAGTACTCCACGAGAATCTGAGCGAGTTCCACACAGTGACGCTGACAAGTCTTGAAGTTCAGCTCCACATACTGAGGCAGGATGCCGTCGAGCAGGGTAGCGATGAATTCCTTGCTGATGTCCTTGCCTGAAATCTTGAAACCAAGGGAATCCACACCCTTGTTCAGAATGTCGAGTGCCTTTTCGTTGGCAGCCTTAGCATCAGCAACGTCAATGTCCTGACGCACGAACCAGAGGTTGTTGTCCTTCTTGTTGCCACGGATGAATGGGAATTCACCTGGCAGAGAATCGACAGCCTTGAGGTCCTTCAAGTCCTCGCGGCGGTAGAAAGGCTGTACGTTGAAGCCTTCGTTGGTTCTCCAAACCAACTTCTTCTGGAAGTCCGCACCCTTGAGGTCCACCTCAATCTTGTCCAACCACTCTTGTGTGGTGGGCGCCTGAAACTCCGAGAAGAGTTTTTCTTTCATGTTAGCCATAAAATATCAATTAAAAAGTGTTGTAAGTGTTTTCACATCAATACTTCTCATGCACACATATAGGTGTGTGTGCGTGAAAAACTCCACAAAGGTACACATTTTTTATGTATGCAACAAAGGAAAAAGGGAATTTTTGTTGTTTTGTCCATAGAAACCATTATATTCCCCATTCCAATATCCACCTAAAGACGTGTCCATATTCCAAGGTGACACTAAATAACGATGTCCTTTGGTGATATTTGCAGTAGAGAGAAGATGGTCGCAAGGGGAATGTTGGTGTACTCGGCAACCTGCTCTGGTGTGACAGGGCGGTGTCTGTTCTCTCGCTGCTGAGTTGGTCTGTTCTGAAGGTTCAGCAGTAACGCCTTCATGCCCGACACTTCATCCCGAAGTTCGGCAACGACCTGTGGAAGGTCATTGAACGTTAATTCATTATTTGTCATTTTACAACACGACCCTTTTGGGGAATCGTGCTGCAAAGGAACCCCGTTACGAATTGGAGGGCAAGCCACAGTTTTATAACAGGTGCATCACGAAACAATCACGCATTTGAGCCTCGTTTTTGGCTGTTTTTCGTGGTAAAAACAAGATTTTTTGAGCGATTATAGGGACTGATAATATGTGGGCTCAATGCACAATAACTGGGATTGGATTCTTTCTTTTGAACGAATAGACTATAATCGGTGAGATTCCTTTCCTTGATTCGCCGAATGAAATCGTCACAATTAACCGAACGAAAATTCCACAAATAACCGAATAAAAACATCTCAAATCACCGAATTTTAACAAAATCCTTTGGTGGTTGGCGATAAAATTTGTATCTTTGCGGCATAAACTGTAATGTGATGGCAAAGTACAAACAACGAATTGCAGACAAGCTTTATCATTACAGAGACAGCAATGGTCTTGAATGTGACACAGTTCTTCATCGTCGTAATGGCAGCTATGCCCTGCTTGAGGTAAAACTGGGAGGAGAAGCTCATATTAATGCTGGCGCTGCCAGTATGATAGAACTTGCTGGGAATATTGATACAGATAAAATGCCAGCACCATCATTTATGGCAGTTATCATCGGTGTTGGACAGTATGCCTATCAAAGACAAGATGGAGTATATGTCATCCCCATAGGCTGCTTAAAGGATTAAAGGACGTTTGTTATGTTGATGTCCTTCTCGTTGCCAGGTATTGTCGTTAACTCCTTTAACTTCGATTACTTCGTCACTTCCGAAAGTTGAGTATATATAAGAACAATAGGCATCCGCATGGGTGCCTCTTGTGTTTGAACAGCGCAAAAACATGACGGGCACCCAGCGCATGTCATTTCTCGCTGAGTGCCCATCTACAGTCAAGGTGTCAAACCTTACGCGGTCACGTCCAGTGCCTCGCCAGCACCACCTACAGACAAGTCCTTCAGCATCTGTTTGAACTTGCCGCCAGGGTAGAAGTTAATCTTCTTGATGAAGCCCTTGCCACCGATGGTGTCGTCCACATCGTCAAGCAGCTTGGTGGTCTTCGAGTTGAAGACAGGCTTGAACGAACCGAACTGACCAAGGCTGACGGCATGACCAATCTCCATGTAGTGCACCAGCGAAGTGAGCAATGCCTCCACCACAGCGCGAGTCTGAGCCTTGCTCACACCCACAATCTGAATCATTTCAAGCAACTGCTCGTAGGTCACTTTCGGGAACGTCAGCTGAATAGCCTTGTACACCTCAGGCTTCTCCTCGCGATACTGGAGCGTCACCTTGCCCTTTCGATACTGTAAACCCATAATTTGGTCTCCTTTCTTTTAACTAAATTAGACATTCATTTTAACACTCACTCATATCTTTGGCCATTGATATGCTTTTTCTTTGAAACTAATTTGAATAATCCCCATAATCTTATCCACTAATCCTCATAATATTATTCTTATTAATGGGCTAAATTATTGGCTACGCCGAGCTAAAGGTTCATATTATTCACATTGGTTTTAATTTCTTTGTTGTCAATCTCGAGGTGGAACTCCTCCATCTTTCCGAACGCCTCATACACCAGTGCATCCAGTTTCTTGAACACCTCCTCACCATGCTCAATCCTCCGTTTCTGCGGACACTCCACGACGTTGCCCTCTTCGTCGGTGTAGTAGTGGAAGGCTGGCTCACCAATCAGGATTTCCCCCACCTTACATTGGCGACACCAAGAATGCCCCAACCACACCTGCCTGTGCCCCGGACACTTCGGCACCCTCAGTCCCATTGGCGAGTATGCGCCTCCACCTGCTTTCATCCGCCATCTGCCCACCGGCAGACAGTACCGTGAAGCTCCGGCAAACGCCTCCTCATACTTCTTGTAACTCGACTCACGAGCCTCACACACCATGCGAGGCTCTGAGTCTCCATCCAGCCACACCTCCATCACCGACTTCGTGATGCGGTCATCACCATAATACCTGTGCAATTTAATCACCATATAGACATTCATTTTTTCGTTCTATTTCGACCTCCGCCCAACACGTGGGCTGGTTCGTTTTTCGTTTCCTTTTACGCTACAAAGTTACGAAAAAATCCTGAAATATCCAACTATTTTCCACTCTTTTTTCGTCTTTTATTCAACTTTTTCTTCAACAAAATTTTACCCATCATCACACACCCTAAACCGTACTTTCCTCTTGCCCTAAAACGTAATTTGCCCTTGCCCTAAACCGAAATTACGTCTGTTCGTGTCGTGAAGGAACAAGTGCAGCTTTTTTATTTTTTATTGAGTTTTTAGTGCTCTCTTGTATGTGTACAAGTGATTGATTTCAATTTACTTGAGTGCTGACTTTTTAGTTTTTGCCAAGTTGAGCTGAAAAACTTTGTATTATTTTTTCTTTTCTATGAAAGTTTTTAGAGAAAAGAGGCAAAAACTAAAAATGAAAGAGGCATCCAACTGAATCCCAACAGAGTGGAGATACAGGCAGATGCCTCAGAAACTAAATGAAAACTAAACGGGATTATACCAGACGATGGCTGATGATGAAGTCAGCCACGTCGTACTTGGGCTGGTCAGCGGGTGCCACACGGTCACAGAGACGGGAAATGCGGAAAGGTGCAATGTCCTGCATGTGACGAAGTTTCTCTTCCCATTCTTCGATGGCATCACGGTCGGGATAGACCATGACAATACGTCCACGCAAGGGAGTGAGCACCGAGCGTTTGAGCATCCCTTTGTTACCTGCCGCCACCCACAGGAACTCAGGGTGCGCACATGCCCCGACAAGGGCGTTCTTTGGACTTTCCACCAATATGACAGGAGCGGTCGGATAGCGTGGCAGAAGGTGCGCACCGAATAGGCAGTCATTGTCAAACTGCGCACCGGCAGGCAGAAGTCCCTGTTTGGCGAGTTGCGCGCCCAGCCAGAAGCAGTGACGCTTGTCACTCTTGAGGAAATCAGGCGACGTGGGGTCGGTGCCGTAGTGTTGCACCTTGATGTTACGCACACGTCCTTGGGTGTCAATGCTCGGAAAGAGGACGGAATCAGGATAGAAGCCCGTGTCAAGGCATCCGAGAAAGTATTCTTCTGTGAGATGCCGAACGAGTGCAGGGTCGAAGATGTGGCAGAGCCCTTGGCTGAAGGAATTGTCCACCGAAAGTTGCTGTTCCACATATTCCATCGGAATGTAAGTGTACTCCTTCTGCATTGCCAGCTCAACAGGCTTGGACTTCCGTGACGGAAGGGGTGTTGGACTGTCCCCATAGATGCCAAACACACGACCGATGATGTCACAAGCCTGCTGGAAGGTACACCCTTCGTGCTGCATGACAAAGTCGATGGGCGAGGCGGTCTTGCCACAAGCATAGCAATGGCAGTGACTGCGCTGATGAGGTGCATCATCATAGAGTGCAAGCGAGGGGTGCTTGTCATCGTGCCAAGGGCAGCGAGTGAACTGATTGCTGCCCCGCTTGACCACTGAGCCGTAATGGGCGGCAAGTGTGGTGAACGACACGGCGTTAAGACGCGCCGTGTCGTAATGTATGTGCTGATCAGTTGCTTGCATCGGGATTCAGTTTGAGATTAAACACTACCTGATTGCCGTAGGTGGTGCGAGTCACATTCAACGACTCCAGACGGTCAAAGAAACGTTGCTTGCCCACAGGACGGAGCATGTCATTATAACAGAAACTCTTGTACTTGGCGAAGAGGTCTTTGCCCGAAGTAGTGATGGTCTCATTGCGCTCACAACACTCATAGAGGAACAGTTGCACACTGTCCGACTGCAAGCGGAAGCGTTCAAGTTCCTTTTGGCAGACTTCACATGGTGAGAACTGCCCCCGGCTCATGAACTGAGGCAGGGCTTCGAGCACCCAGTTGAGGATGCCGCTGAGTTCGCCACACAACTTCGCGGAGAGGTTGACATCTGCTTCCTGTTCCGTGATGGTGCGACGGAAAGGAAGGATGAGCCAACGGCGGTAGAAACCGTGTGTGGCCTCGGCACGTGGCAGGGCGTTGAACGAGGTGATGAGCTTTCCATACTCACGGATGATGCGTGTGCCCACATAGAGTTTGCGGATGTCGATAGGCTCCAGGCTGACGATTTTCTTCAGCATGGAAGCGTCAATCTCACGGTCGGACTCATGGCTGATGTTAGCCAGCTTTCCCTCAGTCATGCAGCGTTTCTCAGCATCGCAAGTGAGGTCAGAAAGCGTCACATTGCTCACATTCTGACGGCCAAGCAAGGCCTCAATGATGGCGAGGGTGACAGACTTGCCGTTAGAGCCGCCTCCCAACAGCACAAGCATTTTCTCTGGATTGATGCCACGAACGAAGCAGAATCCGATGAACTCAGCCAATACACGTTGAGCATCAGTGTCGGACAGCACTTCATCAAGGAAATGAAGCCACAAGGGACACGCAGCGGCAGGGTCGTAGGCATACGTAAGGCAGTAGAGGAAGTAATCCTCACGGCGATGCTCATGCAGCGTGACCGTTCCATCCGCGCGAATCTCAAGCGTGCCGTTCTGCACATTGATTCGACTTACCTTGCTGGAATGATGCATCGGTCTGCTATGTGCCACACGGAATGCCACTTGCCAATAGATGCGCTCCATGAAGGCTGGTTCATGCAGTTCCTCCTGAGGCATACCAATGCGTTGAGCGCACTCGTTTACGAAGTCATAATAGACTTGCTGGTCAAGCATTTGCCAATGCGTTCCCGTGTAGAGATGCACCTCTTGCGATGCCTTCGCACGAGGTTCATAGTTGAACACGGCAAGGTCGCCACCGACGGCACGGATGATTTCACTACTCACCAGTTCAATGGCACTTTTCTTCCAAGTCGCCTTCTGCTGCTTGATGAGGATGCTAATCTCTACCGACAGGTCTTTCACCTCAGCCGCCTTTGCATCGAGCACGATGCGGTCGATACACTGTTCCCGCTCCTCGCTCTTCGTGGCGAGAATGTCGAGATTCTTCTGGATGTCCTCGGCCAAAGGGTCGAGAACAGGGTTGTTTGTATTATTTCCCATACACCTTTTTATTTTTAGGGAAAAAAGTGGTCTCAGGTTTACCTTGCTGTCAGTTTCCCGATTCGCCACCGCAAAGGCACGCAGCTCCGTGCTGTTTAGCTGGGACAAAGGTAGGGAGAAGTGCGGAATCGGTGTTTTCCAAAAATTTCCAATAATTGGTAGGCACAAAAAAAGTGGAAACGTTCACACGTCGTTTCCACTTTTTTCTTTTTCACCTGGTTGCATATAGAGGTTCCAGCTGTATCAGATAGGTGTATATCCATTCAATGAGTTTCTCCCAGATCCGATGCCGTTCCCTCTCTATACGTTCCATCATTGTTTCGTATGCGGAACGCTTCCATTCAACGAACCACTTGTAGGCATTGCTGATCGTCTTCCGACAGGGGATGCCCTCCACCTCGCTACTGATGATTCGATGATAGTGTGACAGCTTCCCGTAGGGGTCTTCATGGGGACTGAACGTCTTAAACACCCCTCTAAGGAAACACACACAGAATTGTTTCATGTCCTGATAGAGGCTCTTGCATTTTTGTTGGGCGGCCTTGAGTGTCTTCTTGAAAAAACCGACAACCTTGCTGTCTTCAACTGTGCTGATGAGGCGTCTGACAAGATTCCTCCCTCTCCTCTGCACGTTCTCCTCTTGCTGATGAGCGATGTAGTCACTCAACGAATCAGGGTCGAAGCAATCTCGCGGAATCTTCACAAATTGGTCATCTACCTTAGCCTTCTTCTTCAAAAAAGCCGTGCCAACGGATTCGAGAATCTTGGTCCAGGATACTGTATCAAAAACCCTGTCTAAAGATTGAGTATCAATCTTACTCTTTGTGAAGGTTATCAACCTACTCAAAAGACTTGTTGATGAAACATTGAATCTCATCCCCTTTTTGCCCGAATCTTCGTTCTGAGGCTCTGGCACCTGTGGTGTAACTGCGTTTATTTCATTGTCTTTATGTCTCCTGCTCATAATGAGCTAATTTTAAAAGGTTCATCACTCATGTCCGGCGGTGCCTGTCGAAATCAATCCTGCGCAAGGGGGATGTGGCGCATCCTGTCACTAAGCCACATCAGTTCAACAGGTCCGGGTAGCCATGTCTAATTACATATACAGGTTGGGTCTATTCGTTTCTTTTCTTCTGATGATTCGTTTTTTTAATTTAGACCACAAAGATACAATAATTCCTCGTCACTTCCAAAGAAATCACGAGGAATTTTTATATTTGCAGGCGAGGGACGGTTTGTCAAGCCACATTTATTATTTGATAATCTGCACGAACTTTACAATACAATCAATACAAATGGGACGAGCTGTTACTTCATCAATGAAAACATTTGCTGGATGCATATCTTCAAGGGCAAGTCGATCAGAAATATAATTCACACCCTGACCATTCCAATTGTCATGGAATCCTTTTGCCGCAACCATCAGGTCTATTTCTTCTTTCGTGGCTAAACGCAGGCAACGCACATACGGCTGGGTAAGTATCATACGCATCAAGTTGTCACTGTCACGGGTGAACCCTACCACATGCATAGCTGTTTCGGGAAACAAAAAATTGTGCAGGGCTATCGCATCAAGAGCCTTTTGGGTGGTTGAGTAAATTGAAGTGCGTTCCTTAACCACAGAAGTGTCACCCTCACGATAATAGACCTTAGCTTCAGCTCCTTGCGCTATCTTAGGGCCATATCTTCTGGTTAGGATTTGCTCAGAGTCTTCCACCCACAACCGAGCAGCCTTAGCCCATTGTTCTATGAGTTTCTCCTGCCGTTCGTCTATTTCCCAGTTTGCTGGGCCGCTTTCTTGGCTGCCAGCAGCGTCTCCACCTGCTGTAAAGCTTGCTGTCGCGTAGCTTGCGATGATGGACGCCCCAATAAGAACCTCACCTGCCGTGCAGAGTCCTGCATGCTCTTCGATAGTGAATCGAGAAAGGTTTTTTCTTCCATATAATATATCGTTTACGTAGTTATTGATTGTCTGTAGAGTGGTATCGGCGAAGCCATCATGGGCTATCGCATTGTAGATGCGCTGCATTTCGTCCATAGTTCTTTGGCTTTCTGATTCATTTCCTTCTTTTTCCTGCAAAGATACACACTTTTATTTATATTCCAAATAGTTTTTTCACAATTTATTCACAACACATTTGGTTGTTCCAAACATTCTTCGTACTTTTGCCACCAATCATCGGCATAAACCTCGGCGGAGGTGCTGGTGTGACATATTAGAATTATAACAAGCGTTTGCTGTTATTCGGAACATCTTAGAATCTACCACATTCAAAAGACCAAATACCGAATGAATAAGTCCGCAAACGTCTGTGCGTTAGCATGGGCGTGACTTATCTGGTATTTGAGGCTTGTGGTAGAGCCGTAAGATGTGGATGGGAAAACGTCCATGTCTTTTTGTGTTCTACAAAGCCTCTCCTCCGAAGATAAGCAATACGCAAAATGCATAAGCGCAAGGAATGCCAAACAATGAGACAGGCCTCTCTGTGGATATCAGGGAGGATGACCTGCGTGAGTTGTCGGCAGAGGTGTTGGACACCCTGCTGCGCGACCACACGACTGGTCGGAACATCGTGTGGGCGACCCATGACTATGAGTCGCTTGGAAGCATGTACGACTACCATTCGGAGATTCTGCCCGACCTGATTACGGGTGAGCGAGGAATGGTCATCAGACCGCGTGTGCTCAAATCGAAGGAGGAACAGACGGATAGGGTCAAGGATATGGCGGAGGTGTTCACACCGTCACGAGTAGTGAAGATGATGGTGGACTATGTGGATATAGACATCGACACCCGTTGCATGGAACTCACGTGTGGCGAGGCTCCCTTTCTTGTTTCGCGCTATGATGCCACGACGGGTGAGCCTATTGCCATCAGCGAACGTGTCGGGATGCTTGACAGGAAACTGCGTCTGGTGAACGAACGGCAGTTGAGCGATGAGGATTGGCTCGGACAGGTGCGACTGGCATTCCAAACCACCTACGGCTATGAGTGGCAGGGCGACAATCTCCTGTTGGCTCGTGAAAACCTGCTCTATACGTTCGTCGACTACTATGAGGAACGTTTTGGTGCGGTACCTGACATCACGTTGCTGCAAGACTTTGCTGAAATCATTTCTTGGAACCTTTGGCAGATGGACGGACTCAGCTACAGCATCCCACAAGAAAAAACGGAGGAACCGCAACCAACCCAGTTCTCTTTCTTCGACGAAGCACCAGCCGAGGCACCTCCACCTTTTTGTATCATCAAGGATTGGCAGAAAGGAGAACCCATAAAAGTGATAGACATCAAAAATAGACTAATCAAAAACCAAGATATTATGAAATTCGATGTTATTATTGGAAATCCACCGTATCAGGAGGAAACTGCAAGTGATAGCACAAGAAAACCTCCAATCTTTAACTTCTTCATGGATGAAGCTTACAAATGTGCAGACAAAGTGAGTCTCATAACCCCTGCAAGATTTCTTTTTAATGCAGGTTACACTCCATCCGTATGGAATGATAAAATGCTTCACGATACACACTTAAAGGTACAATTATATGAATCAATAAGTGGTAATATATTTCAGAATACACAAATAGAAGGAGGAATTGTAATCACATACCATGATAACAATGCTGACTATGGAGCAATTGAGACATTTGTAAAATTTGGAGAACTGAACACCATTTTAAGAAAGGTTAGATTAAAAACAAAACACTTTTTGAATAAGATTATCTCATCACCTCTGAGTTATCAACTAACTCCATTGGTTACACATGATTACCCTAATCTTCTACCCAGGCTTCGCTCAAGTGCTTTTTCCACACATGCTGAGATTTTCTTTGATGAAGCCCCCAACGACGGGAATGATTATATTGGAATGATGGGACTATTAGGGAATAATCGAACTATAAAATATATACGTAAAGATTATATCCGCGATAGTTCAGGCACATTGGGGAAATGGAACGTTTTGGTATCTAAGGCAAATGGAGCATCTGGAACATTAGGTGCAGAAGCTGCTAGAATGATTAGCAGGCCAGCTGTTATTGGCAAAGGTGTCGGTTATACACAAACTTTTATTGCCATAGGAAACTTTGAGACAGAAAGGGAGGCTAGAAATTTGGAGAAATATGTTTTATCCAAGTTTGCCCGTGCCATGTTAGGTATTTTGAAAATAACCCAAGATTGCCCTGGTCCCAAATGGGCTTACGTTCCCCTTCAAGACTTCACCCCATCCTCCGACATCGACTGGAGCAAATCCATTGCAGAGATAGACGAACAGCTGTTCGACAAGTATGGCTTGGACGAGCAGGAGCGGGAATTTATTCGGACTAAAGTAAAGGAGATGGCATGATGGAAGACAAGACCCGTATCAGCAGTTACCGGCATATCGTGCCGATGATATATGCCTATCAGACTCCCGGCTATCCCAAGCATGACGGTTGGACAAAGATTGGTGAGACTAAAATCGGTGTGGAACGACGAATCAACCAGCAGGTGCATACCGCATGGATAGACTTTGAGTTGAAGTGGCAGGACAATGCCCTGTTCAAGGACGGCAGCGGCGAGTATTTCCGCGACTACGACTTCCACGACTTTCTGGAACGCAGGAAGAAAGTGGAACGAAACCCCAAGACGGAATGGTTCAGGATTGACGGTCCGCAGTCGCTCATGTACTTTCAGGAATTTGCCTCCCGACAATATCCCAAGACTCTGGTCGGCTCCAGTTATGTGTTGCGCGACAAGCAGGAAGAAGCTGTGCAGATGACACTCGACTACATGCGAAAGGCTGCCACACTCGATGCCGACAAGCGCAAGTTCCTCTGGAATGCCAAGCCTCGCTTTGGCAAAACACTCACCACCTACGAGCTGATTCGGCGCATGAAGGGGGACAAGCCACTCAATGTGCTGATTGTAACCAACCGCCCCAGCATCGCCAACTCGTGGTATGAGGACTATGAGCGTTACATCGGGTGGCAGACGGGCTTTCGGTTTGTGAGTGACAACGACACCATGCGTGACCTCCCAGATGTGATGAACCACGACCAGTTTGTCAAATGGATTTGTGCGCCAGGCAACCGGGATGCGTTCGACGGGCAAATCTGTTTTGAAAGTCTTCAGGGGCTGAAAGGCTCTGTCTATTTCGGCGGCAACTACAACAAGTTGGAATGGATAAAGCTGCTGCATTGGGATTTGCTCGTTATCGACGAGGCGCACGAGGGAGTAGATACTCTGCGTACAGATCGTGCTTTCGACAACATCAAGCGAGACTTCACCCTCCACCTTTCTGGCACACCCTTCAAGGCGATTGCAGGAGGTGCCTTCGGCAAGGAGCAGATTTTCAACTGGAGCTATGCCGAGGAGCAAGAGGCGAAAGAGGCATGGGACAGCGTGGACCACAATCCCTACGCAGACATGCCCCGACTGAACCTCTTCACCTACAGGATGAGCGACATTGTGCGCGACAAGGTGAAGAAGGGCATCCAACTGGACGATGGCGAAGAGAGTGCAGAATATGCTTTTGACCTGAATGAGTTCTTCAAGACGGAGAACGGAAGTTTCGTCTATGAGCAGGACGTGAGGAAGTTTCTCCGTGCCTTATCGACTCAAGAGAAGTTTCCATACTCCACAGAAGAACTGCGAACCGAACTGGCTCACACGCTCTGGCTACTGAATCGCGTGGAGAGTGCCAAAGCTCTGGCGAGACTGCTTCAGGAGGAAGGTTCGGGCTTTGAAGATTACGAGGTAGTGCTTGCTGCTGGTGACGGTAGGCTCAGCGAAGAGGCCGAAACACTCAGTTCATACAAGAAAGTGAAGGAGGCCATAGCCCGCCACCCACGAACCATCACCCTAAGCGTGGGACAGCTCACGACGGGTGTGACCATCCCTGAATGGAGCGGTGTGCTCATGCTGAGCAACATGAAGAGTCCTTCGCTCTATATGCAGGCTGCTTTCCGTGCCCAGAACCCCTGCGACATCACACGCGACGGGCAACGCTACCGCAAGGAGAATGCCTATGTGTTTGACTTCGACCCCGCCCGCACGTTGGTCATCTTCGACGATTTTGCCAACAACCTCAAGATAGAGACGGCTGCTGACGGAGGCACACCAGCCAGCAGAGAGGAGAACATCCGCAGGCTGCTCAACTTCTTCCCGGTCATCGCTGAAGATGAAGAGGGCAAGATGGTGGAACTGGATGCGCGGAAAGTGCTGTCCATCCCTCGCAGCATCAAGGCGCAGGAAGTGGTTAGCCGCGGGTTCCTCAGCAACTTCCTGTTCAAGAACATCGCCAACATCTTTGGTGCTCCGAGTGTGGTTCAGAACATTCTTGGTAAACTGGACAAGGCTCACGAGGATAGAGGCCGCAAAGCCTGCGCATCGCTGGATGAGACATCGGATGTGCAGGTAGATGAGGAAGGCAACACCCAAGTGCCGGAAGACATCATCATCGGACAGGAGCAGAACGTGTTCGGTGGTAAAATCTATGAGCAGTTTGAAGACCTGCAAGAAGAATGTTCGAACATGGTGCATGAGGATAAATCAGCAGCTGGTGTGATGAAGGGAATAGACAAGATTGAGGCCAGCATAGCCAAGACCATCGAGGCAAGCATCATCAAACCTGCTTCTGAGAGTTATGGACTGAAGCAGAAAGAGGCCGACAGACTGACAAAAGAGACGATGAAAGATGTGCGGCAGAAGGTGGAGAAGATTCGTGGCGACTATGAGCAGCAAGCTCGCATAGCAGAAGTAAAGCGGCAGGAGGCTCTGAAAGAGGCCAGCACAGAGAATGCAGTCAAAGCAGCAGACGAGGCTTTTCGTCAGGAGATGGAGAAGGCTGTGCAAAATCTGACGGAGTCGGTGAAGAAACAGATAGACGAGGTGGTGAACGAAAAACCACGCGAAGTGATAGAACGCATAGAGACCGACCGTGCCAACAAGAAGAGAAACGACATCGAGGAGGAGGTACGTGCTCATCTGCGTGGATTCTCCCGCACCATTCCAAGCTTCATTATGGCATACGATGATGGCACGTTGCGGCTCAGCAACTTTGACCAGATAGTCACTCCGTCAGTCTTTGAGGAAGTGACCAGCATCACGCTGGAAGAATTCCGTTTCCTTCGCGACGGAGGCGACTACACCGAGGACGGGGAGCAAAAACATTTCGATGGTGACCTGTTCGACGAGGTGGTGTTTGATGACTCCATAGAGTTTTTCCGTCAGAAGCGAGAAGCATTGGCTGACTATTTCGACGAATCGCAAGAAGAGGACATCTTCGACTACATCCCTCCACAGAAGACCAACCAAATCTTCACTCCCAAATGGGTGGTGAAGAAGATGGTGGATTTGTTGGAGGAGGAGAATCCTCACATTTTCGAAGACCCTCAGAAGACCTTTGCCGACCTCTACATGAAGTCAGGACTATACATCACCGAGATTGTGCGTCGTCTATACAACAACACCGAGATGCAACGTCAGATACCCAATGGGCATGAGCGCATCCTGCACATCTTACAGCATCAGGTCTATGGATTTGCTCCAACGGAAATCATCTATCGCATCGCCACACGCTACATCCTCGGATTCGACCCCACGTTACAGCCCGCACAAAGCAATTTCCGACAGGTGGACACAGTACCATACGCCAAAGCAGGACGGATGGAGGAACTCATCAAGAAGGAATTCGGATAAGTGAAGCCGATCACATAGACCCCTGGAGTAAAGGTAGTCCAACAAGTGCAGAAAATTGCCAGATGCTGTGCAGAGAGTGCAACAGAAGGAAAGGAAGCAAATAGACCTAAGAGCACATGATTCAAGTTTCTGAAGTTATCGCTTCGCTCGAAGTTATCGGAGTTAACGAAGTTATGGACGATACTTTTTGCGACAGTTTTCTATTCTGTTTCAATGTTCGTAACTATTGTCGTTAACTTCGAGCGAAGCGCTCACTTCGCTAACTTCGTTAACTTCAAAAATATATGACTTCCGAACCTTTAGCTCGACGAAGTCAAAGTTGAGTTAATATGATTGTTGACTTACATTATTATATTCCCCTTTTCTCATGAAATGTATAACGAACACACGACTTTTTTAGGGGAAGGGCACTTTTTTAACCCAAATTGGTCATTAAGAAACAAATTACCATAATTAAAATAATTTTATCCACAAATTATCATAATTATAGAAATTAGTGGGTGAAATTATGATAATTATTCAAATTTGTTTTACGACAGAGCCACGAAGTGGCCTAATGACCGATTCGGGTTTAACATTTCGCACGGCAAAGTTAGTTCTTTCCTTTCGGCTAACAAAGAAAATCAGCAGAAAAATTAAGATTCCTTATACCGAACTGACGTTAATACGAATAAGTCATTGTCACTTTCATGCAAATACGTTGATGCAGCAGAGGAAGGGTGGGGCAAATAAAAAAAGCACATCTGACAAATGGATGTCGGATGTGCCTTCTTAGCTGTTATTGTTTGACTTTATTTGCAGGGGATGTCTTCAATGCGTTGTTGATGACGACCTCCAGCAAACTCTGTGTTGAAGAATTCGTCGAGACATTGGCGGCATACGTCTTCGCTGATGAAACGACCGGGGAAGACAATCACGTTGGCGTTGTTGTGCTCACGGATGAGGTGGGCAATCTCTGGTTGCCAAACAAGTCCGGCACGGATGCTCTGGTGCTTGTTGAGAGTCATGGAGATGCCTTCGCCTGAACCGCACATGGCGATGCCTGGATAGACTTCGCCTTTCTCGATGCCTTCAGCCAAAGCATGGCCGTAGGTGGCATAGTTGCAGGACTCTTCAGTATAGGTGCCGTAGTCCTTGTACTCATAGCCTTTCTCTTCGAGATATTTCTTGACGAACTGCTTCAATGGAAATGCAGCATGATCGGATGCGATACCAACTTTCATAGAATGAGGAATTAGGAGTGAGGAATTAGGAATTGATACCTTGGCTATAGAGTTTCAATCCGTTCCTCAGACGATTTTGTAATACTACTTAGGATTTTATGGAGTTCTTTGCATTGGTTCCATATAGAATCGAATTCTTTTTTGTCTAAGTATTCTGTCTCATGCAGCAATTCTATCCAATAGAGACTCTCAGAGCATTCCTTGTATGCAATGTACATCTTTGCGGTGAAGTCTTTCTTGCTGATAGCACAGATAGCCTCTGCCACATTAGCCCCAATGCTTGTACCACTTCTAACTAATTGCTTACTAAGAATAAATTCTTTCTTCTCTTTCAGAAGATATTTGTAAAAATTCACTATTCTAATAGCAAATTGTTTACTCTTTTCAGCGATTATATTTTCGTTCGTTTCCATAAAACAGAGGAATTAGGAAGAGTGCATGATTGGGTATCAATTCCTAATTCCTAATTCCTCATTCCTAATTATTTAAAAGAGTTTGTTTACTTGTGCATATACGTTTTCTGCGGTGTAGCCGAGTTTCTCGTCGAGCACCTTGTAAGGAGCAGAGAAACCGAAGGACTCAAGACCCCAGATGCTGCCTTCTGCCTCTGGCACGAGACCGAGGAGGTTCACAGGCAGACCTGCGGTGAGACCGAACTTCTTCACACCTTGTGGGAGAACGCTCTGCTGGTACTCCTTGGACTGCTGACGGAAGAGACCCTCGGACGGAACGCTGACGATGCGTACCTTCTTGCCATCCTTGCGGAGAAGTTCTGCACCTGCCACAAGGGTAGATACTTCAGAACCTGTAGCCACGAGGATGACATCGGGGTTCTCGTCGGAGCCTGCCACGATGTAGCCGCCCTTTGCCACCTGGCTGTAGTCGTTGCCTGCAGGCAGGTTGTTGATGTTCTGACGAGAGAGGATGAGGGCTGATGGGGTAGCCATGTTGTCCATAGCGAGTGCCCATGCAGCAGTAGTCTCCTGTGCGTCGGCTGGACGAAGAACGAGCACGCTGGGCTTGCCGGAGTGGTTCTTCAGTTTCTCCATGAGACGAATCTGTGCTTCCTGCTCAACTGGCTCGTGAGTAGGACCGTCTTCGCCCACGCGGAAGGCATCGTGAGTCCAGATGAACTTCACGGGAAGCTCCATGAGGGCTGCCATACGAACAGCTGGCTTCATGTAGTCGGAGAATACGAAGAAGGTTCCGCATGCTGGGATGACACCTCCGTGGAGAGCCATACCGATGCAGCAGCAAGCCATGGTCAACTCTGCCACACCTGCCTGGAAGAAAGCACCAGAGAAGTCACCCTTCGTGAAGGCATGAGTCTTCTTGAGGAAGCCGTCGGTCTTGTCAGAGTTGGAGAGGTCAGCAGAAGCACAAATCATGTTTGGAACTTGCTCGGCGAGTACAGAGAGACATGCTGCCGATGCAGAACGGGTGGCATCGTTGTCCTTCTGAACGCACTTGCTCCAGTCAATCTTTGGAGCCTTGCCGCTGAACCAGTCAGCCTGCTGAGCAGCCTTCTCTGGGTTGGCAGCAGCCCAAGCCTTCTCTTCTGCATAACGCTCGGCGCAGATAGCCTCGAGTTCCTTGGCACGGTTTGCGTAGAGTTCCTTCACGTCATCGAAAATCTGGAATGGATTCTCTGGGTCGCCGCCGAGGTGCTTGATGGTGTTGATGTAAGCATCGCCACCGAGAGGAGCACCGTGAGTCTTGCAGTTAGCCTCGTAAGAAGTGCCGTCAGCCTTGAGGGCACCCTTACCCATGATGCACTTACCGATGATGAGGGTTGGCTTGCCTTCCACCTTCTGAGCCTTGTCGAGAGCAGCACGAATCTGTGCAGCATCGTTACCTACGATTTCAATCACTTCCCAACCGAGAGCACGATACTTGGCAGCAGTATCTTCACTCATAACTTCCTTAGTCTCAGTTGAAAGCTGAATGTCGTTAGAGTCATAGAACATGATGAGGTTGTCGAGACCGAGAACGGCAGCGATACGTGCGCCGCCCTGCGAAATCTCTTCCTGCACGCCACCATCAGAGATGTAAGCGTAGATGGTTTCCTTAGCGAAAGTGGGGTTGCCTGTGTGAGCAGCCAAGAACTTGGCAGCGATGGCAGCACCGATGGCGAACACGTGACCTTGACCAAGAGGACCTGATGTGTTTTCGATGCCACGAGCAATCTCAAACTCAGGGTGACCTGTAGTAGGAGAACCCCACTGACGGAGCTGTGCCAACTCGTCGAGCGAGAACTTGCCGATGAGGCAGAGTTGAGAGTAGAGCATTGGAGCCATGTGGCCTGGGTCGAGGAAGAAACGGTCGCGACCTACCCACTCAGGGTTCTTGGGGTCGTATTTCAGATATTCAGAATACAACACATTGATGAAGTCAGCACCGCCCATGGCACCACCGGGGTGACCAGACTTTGCCTTTTCTACTGCCGATGCAGCGAGGATGCGGATGTTGTCCGCAGCATGATTCAAGACTTGAATTGAATTTGCCATAATTTATGTTTTTAATTAACAATTAATAATTAACAATTAACAGTAGCCATGCGGCTTGTTTGCCATTCATTTTCTCATCAGGACATCGTGCCAGCCAATTGTTAATTATTAATTGTTCATTGTTAATTGTTTTTTACTTCTTATTCTCTACAGCCGCCTGTTCGATGGCCAAGCCCTTTTTGTAGTTCTCGATATAGGCATTGAAACCTGCCACATCTTCTGGCGTAGGCGCAATTTCTGTGCCAGCATTGCCAGCGAACACCACGAGGTCGAGGTAGTCGGGCAGAGAGAGTTTGCGGTCGTTGTTCACTGCGTAGGCTGCCAGGAGTGCGATGCCCCAAGCACCGCCTTCGCCAGCGGTCTCCATCACAGAAATGGGGGAGTTGAGTGCTGCTGCCAGCATCTTCTGCCCCACACCTGGAGTGGTGAAGTAGCCGCCATGTCCTGTGATGCGGTCAACCTTCACTTTTTCTTCCTTCAGAAGGATATCATTGCCAATCTTCAACACGCCGATAGCACCATAGAGGTGTGCGCGCATGAAGTTGGCGAGGCTGAACTTGTCGTTGGCTGAACGCACAAAGAGTGGACGGCCATCGGCAAGACCTGTCACAGGTTCGCCCGATACATAGTTGTAGGAGAGAATGCCACCACAGTCAGCATCGCCCTTTGTGGCTACATTGAAGAGATTCGTGTAGAGTTGGTTCATATCGACAGGCATGCCCATCAGTTCCTGGAACTCCTTGAATATCTTCACCCAAGCATTGATGTCGGAGGTGCAGTTGTTGCAGTGTACCATAGCCACGAGCGAACCGTCTGGAGTGGTCACCATGTCAATCATCTCGTAAGGCTTGGAGAGTTCCTTCTCCAATACAATCATAGAGAAGGAAGAAGTGCCTGCGGACACGTTGCCGGTGCGCTGCTTCACAGCATTGGTTGCCACCATGCCTGTTCCTGCATCGCCTTCGGGAGGACATACTGGGATGCCAGCCTTCAGGTGGCCCGACACGTCGAGACGGTTAGCACCTTCTGGGGTGAGGAATCCTGCGTTCTCGCCAGCGTTGAGTGACTTGGGCAGGATGTCGAGCAACTTCCATCTGAAGCCTCTTGGCTCGATGAGTTTGTCGAACTTCGCCACCATCTCAGCATCGTAAGTCTTCGTCTTGGGGTCAACAGGAATCATGCCCGATGCATCGCCTACGCCCAGCACCTTCTGACCCGTAATCTGCCAATGGATGTAGCCTGCGAGGGTAGTGAGGAACTCGATGTCCTTCACGTGCTCCTCGTTGTCGAGAATGGCTTCATAGAGGTGTGAGATGCTCCAACGGAGAGGAATGTTGTAGTTGAAGAGTTTGGAGAGTTCGGCTGCGGCCTTGCCCGTGTTGGTGTTGCGCCAAGTGCGGAAAGGCACAAGGATGTCGTTTCCTTTGAAAGCCATGTAGCCGTGCATCATGGCACTGATGCCGATGGCTGCCAGTGTCTCGATTTCCACTTCGTACTGCTCCAACACGTTCTTGCGCAACTGGGCATAGCAGTCCTGAAGGCCATACCAGATGGCCTCGGTGCTGTAGGTCCAAAGACCGTCCACCAACTGGTTCTCCCAGGTGTGGCTGCCCTGTGCGATAGGCTTGTAGTCCTCGTCGATGAGAACTGCCTTGATGCGGGTAGAGCCAAACTCGATTCCGAGAATGGCTTTACCTGATTCTATCGTTTGTTTTGCGGTCATAAAACTTTGTATTTATGCACAGAGGGGGCAGAGGAGACGGAGGTCACAGAGGAGGATTAGCCGTTGAGTCTTCTTTTAATGCCGTCAACTAATCGTGGTACATTAAAGTTGATGAGTAATCCTAAATCCTTCTGAGTCAGTTTGAGATAGGTCATAAGTTGGGATTCATGGATGGGGAGCATTTTGTCCACAGCCTTTAACTCCAATATAATCTCATTCTCAATCAAGAGGTCAATGATAAAGAACTTCTTAGTAAGTTGTCCTTTGTAATACAAAGGCAGACGTATCTGCTGTTGAACCTTTAAACCTCTTTGTTCTAACTCTTCTATGAGACAGATTTCATATACAGATTCAAGCAATCCTGGTCCAAGATATTTGTGAACTTCTATCGCTGCACCTATAATGGTCTCCGATATCTTGTTCAATTGTTCTAAACGCTCTTGTTGTATCATGGACGCTGTGTTCTCTGCGTTCTCTGTGTTCTCTGTGCTTTGAATTTATTTCAAAGATTTGTTCAACATATAGTACACCTCGTTCATCTGGAGGTCGTGCTTGAACTCGCTGATGGTGGTGTTCTTGTTAATCTTCACATACTCGATGCCGAGCATCTCTGCGAAGTCCTCCCAATACTCTTCGGTGATGTCGTAAGAGAAGGCGCTGTGGTGTGTACCTCCTGCAAGAATCCATGCACCAGCACCGATTTCGAAGGTTGGCTGAGGAACCCAGAGGGCAGATGCCACAGGAAGGTTGGGCATGGGCTTTGGCTCGATGCACTCCACCTCCTGAGAGATGAGACGGAAGCGGTTGCCAAGGTCAACGACTGTAGCTTTGATGCCATGACCCACCTTTGAGGTGAACACGAGACGGGCTGTCTGCTGCTTGCGGATGCCGATGCCGAGGAAGTGAACTTCGAGTTTGGGCTTGTCGGTAGCGATGAGCGGACACACTTCGAGCATGTGGCTCTGGAGGCAAGAAGAGCGGTCGCCAGCAAAGTTGAGGGTGTAGTCCTCGAGGAAAGAGCAGCCTGTGGGCAGACCCTGAGAGATAACCCAGAGTGTGCGATAGAGGCAAGCGGTCTTCCAGTCGCCTTCTGCACCGAAACCATAACCTTCAGTCATGAGGCGCTGAGAAGCGAGACCTGGAATCTGGTCGAAACCTACGAAGTTCGGATCGTTGATGTCGGCATCGCCGAGGTCGTCGAAGTTGGTGGTGAAGGCTGTTGCACCCTCATCCTTCAGCACACGGCGAAGAGCGATTTCTGCCTTAGCTGCATTCTTCACCTTCTCCCAATAAACTTGTTCGCCACTCTCGTCAATCTTGATGGTGTATTCCTTCTTGTATTCTTCAACGAGTGCATCTGCTTCAGCATCAGTCACCTGCTTGAAGTATTCCATGAGAGAAGAAACTGGGTAGTAGTCCACATGGTAGCCCAGACGCTGCTCGAACTCCACGCGGTCGCCGTCAGTCACAGCCACGTTGTTCATGTTCATACCGAACATCAAGCAGCGTACGTTCTTAGCGTCGGCAACACCTGCTGCCACACGTGCCCAAACGGCAATCTGCTTCTGAGCGGCCTCGTCCTTCCAGTAGCCGCATACCACCTTGCGAGGAACACGCATACGAGTACAGATGTGACCGAATTCGATGTCGCCGTGAGCAGACTGGTTGAGGTTCATGAAGTCCATGTCGATTTCGCCCCATGGAATTTCAGCGTTGTACTGAGTGTGGAAGTGGAGCAGTGGTTTCTGCAGATCCTGCAAGCCCTTAATCCACATCTTGGCAGGCGAGAAGGTGTGCATCCAGGTGATAACACCTACACACTTGTCGTCGTTGTTGGCAGCCTTCATAACGTCTTCCACTTCTTTGGAAGAGTTTGCTGTACCTTTATAAACTACCTTAATAGGGATGAGACCACCCTTGTTAAGACCTTCTACCATTTCCTTTGAGTGAGCGTCAACTGCAACGACTGCGTCACCACCATAGAGCAACTGAGCACCAGTCACCCACCATAATTCCAAATTTTCAAATGCCATAGTTTTTCGTTTTTAATTAACAATTAATAATTAACAATTAACAATTACCATGCGGTCTGAAATCATCAACTATTAATTGTTGGTTAGTAATTATTTTTTGTTTAATGTATTAATACTTGCCGTTAAGAGTTTTATAAGTTCTTTACAATCAACAATAATGCTTTCATATTGGTCATCGCTCATGTATTCACCTGAATGTAGAATCTCTATCCAGTATTCTGTTTCGTTTGCTTCTTTAAGGGCAATCTTTAGTTTATGCTTAAAGTCATCAGTACTTTCGCCAAACTCGGATTCTCTTATATTAGCACCGATACTTGTTCCTGATTTTAAGATTTGTGTGAAAATGGGTTGCTCTGCTACGCTTGTTTTTCTGATAAAATATTTTGCTAACCTCACAATTCTTATTCCAAAAGCAAGGCTTTTTTCTTTTAATATATTATCATCCTTCATGCGTCAGCCCAATTGTTAATTATTAATTATTAATTGTTAATTGTTAATTGTTAATTGTCTGTTCTTAATGTTTCTGACCTTTCTGACCATAGTAAGCATTAGGACCATGCTTGCGATTGTAGTGCTTTTCAATCAAGAGAGGATTCATGGTCAAATTAGGATTGACGGAGAAGGCAACGAATGCCATCTTAGCGCACTGTTCCATTACTTTTGCGTTATATACCGCATTGTCGGGTGAAGTGCCCCATGAGAAAGGTCCGTGATTCTTCACCAGCACGGCAGGGGTGTGGTCTGGGTTAATCTTACGGATGTTGAGGATTTCATCTACGATGACATTACCCGTTTCCAATTCGTATTGACCTTCCACTTCTTCCTTTGTCATATCACGAGTGCAGGGGATTGCCTGATAGAAATAGTCGGCGTGTGTGGTGCCGATGTTGGGAATATCCTTGCCTGCTTGAGCAAAGGCTGTTGCGTAAGTGGAGTGTGTGTGAACAACACCCTGAATGTTTGGGAATGCCTTGTAAAGCACAAGGTGGGTTGGGGTGTCAGAAGAAGGATTGAGGTCGCCCTCAACAACTTTTCCGCTCTCCAAATCAACAACAACCATATCACTTGCTTTCATCTCATCGTAGCTCACTCCAGATGGCTTGATGACCACAAGACCTTTTTCACGGTCAATGCCAGACACATTGCCCCAAGTGAAGATGACCAAACCTTGCTTTACCAAGTCAAGGTTTGCCTTAAATACTTTTTCTTTTAGTTCTTCTAACATAGTATTACTGTTTTTTATGATGGTTGATTTACGAATTACGTATGCCTCAAATATCGTTATTTGAATCTGTATAATGTGGCTCCACGACGTGATGAACGATCCACCAAGTTGGTTGCCTGAATATAGTCTTTTTCGGAGATAGCACGGCGGAAATTACGCTTGTCTATCGAGGTGCCAAGAATGCTTTCATAGAGTGTCTGAAGCAAACTCAGCGTGAAGTATCTCGGGAGAAGATTGCTCCCGATGGGCTGGTTTTTGATGTTTTCGCCAATCATGTGACGAGCCTTCTGCACCATATCGTTATGGTCGAAGCAGAGAGTGGGCATCTGGTCAACATCTACCCATTGGGTCTTGTGGATGTCGGCGAGATGAGTGTCGTAATTATCTACATTGATGAGTGCATAGTACACTACGCTGATGACCCGTTCTCCAGGGTCGCGTTCCACCTCACCGTATGCGGCAAGCTGTTGCATATACACGTTGTCGAGTCCTGTGAATTCCTTCAGGATGCGCTTGGCAGAGGAATCCACGCTTTCGTTGGTTTGAACAAAGCCTCCAATCAGTGAATGCTCACCAAGCCCTGGTTCGTAGGGGCGCTGATGAATTAGCACCTTCAGACGTCCGTCTTTGAATCCGAAAATGATGCAATCGACGGAAACGTAGAACTTGGGGTATGACTTGTAAGCAGTCATTGATTGGAGGCTTCTATATATTATATATTATAATGTGTCAGACTATTTTCTAATTACCACAGAACAACATACAAGATGGTGAGGATGACGATCACGCCAATAGCACCAATGTTGAATATACGGTCGGTGTGGAAAATGTTCAGGTCGATTGGAACCAGTTTCGGATCCTGTACCTTGTCTTTTGCGTTAGAACGCAGGTAAAAGCCGATGGTGCCTGTGATGGCAGCGAAGAAGATCATTGCACCCTCGAAACCGTACATGTGCATGGTCTCATTGAAGAAACCAGCGATGGAGAGCACCAGTGAAACGGCTGCTACACAGAACATGATGGTGCTCCATCGCATCATGGTCTTCACGCTGTCAGCATCAAGTGTATCGGCTGGAACTGCCTTCTTGCTTGACAAAGAAATCCACACGAACAGGATGACCAGTGTGATGAACACAACACCTGAACGGATCAAGAATGGCATTTCTGGGAAAGCGAACTTGTAGATGATAGAGAAAGCGAAGGTGCCGATAGCGCAGACAACAGCGGCTGTGCCACTTGAGCGTTTCCACAGCAGACCAAGACCGAAAATGACCACGACGCCAGGATAAACGAAAGCAGAGTATTCCTGAATGAACTGGAATGCCTGGTCAATACCACCCATCAATGGATAAACAGCGATCAGTGCGATGATCAGTGCACAAACAGAAGTGAGACGACCAACGTTCACGAGTTTCTTCTCTGAAGCATTCTTGTTGATGAATTGCTTGTAAACATCCATCGTGAAGAGGGTAGAGGTAGAGTTGAACATGGATGCCAAAGAGGAAATCACGGCAGCAGCCAGTGCGGCAAAACTCAAACCCTTGACAGCTGTAGGTGTGAAGTTGCGAATCAGATATGGATATGCATCGTCTGAACGAGTGATGGCACCAGCCAGTTGCTGACGCAAATCTTCACATTCAGGAGCGTTCATGATATAAAATGCACAAACACCTGGGATACATACAATGAATGGAATCAAAATCTTCAGGAAGGCTGCAAATACCATACCCTTCTTTGCCTCGTCAAGAGACTTTGCAGCCAAACCCTTCTGGATGATGTACTGGTTGAAGCCCCAGTAGCCGAGGTTGGTCAACCACAGAGCACCGAAGATCAGCACAATACCAGGATTGGTGAAGAATGGGTCTTCTTTCTGTATGGTGTTGCCTGCTCCATCCACTACACCATTGATGACTGGATAAAGTTCTTCATTTCGGGTAACGACCAGATTGAAGTGTTTGTCGCCATCAATGGATGCAAGATAGTCTTTGATGTGCATCAAGGCATCCCAGGCGTTTCCTATGCCCATTTCTTCACCAATGACAGCAAGGGCTGCATAAGCCGTGAGAAGACCACCACCCACGAGGAAGGTCACCTGCATCACGTCGGTCCAAGCTACAGAAGCCAGACCTCCATAAATCGAGTAGATACCAGCGATGAGGAAGAGGCTGAGGATAATCACCATACGAACTTGGTCGATTTCCATACCGGCTACCATGACAGTCATGTCAGTAGGCAGACCGAGAATCTGCTGGATTGCCAATGCGCCCAACCATGCCACTGAAGTCAAATTGACAAAGACATAGAGGAACAGCCAAAGCAGAGAGAATGCGAATCCTACACCCCAGTTGTAACGCTCGCGCAGGAACTGAGGAATTGTGAAAATCTTTTTCTCAATCATCAGCGGCAGCAAGAACTTACCTACTACAAGCAGTGTGGCTGCAGCCATCAACTCGTATGCAGCCTGTGCGATACCTGATGCGTAAGCCGAACCTGACATGCCGATGAATTGTTCTGCTGAAATGTTTGCTGCAATGAGCGATGCACCCACAGCCCACCATGTCAGCGTGTTACCGGCCAAAAAGTAGTCAGTTGATGATTTTTCCTCACCCTTCTTGCTGCGAGACAGGAACAGTCCCATGCAGACAAGAATGATAATGTACACAACAAAGACCAGATAGTCGACCGGTTCAAAGCCATTGTTGCTTAGTGCATTTAGAATTTTTTCCATGTTAAATAAGTAGTAATATTATTATTGTTAAAAGTTATTTTGCCAAACTTTATTTCTCCACAGAGAATGCATACTTGCAATAGGACTTGTATGGCTTTTCTGGAGATACGAATGGATTGCTGTTTTCCCATCCTGGCATCATGCACTTGTTGGGAGAGTCAGGATACTTCTGGCTTTCGAGGCAGACGGCGCAATGCTTCTGATACATGATGCCGCCCTTGCCAGGACGAGTCCCGTCTTGGAAGTTGGCTGTGTACACTTGTACGCCAGGTTCGTTTGTGTACATATCCATCTTAATGCCAGAACGTGGATCGGACATTGTGATACAGATGGCCTTCTTGTCACCCTTGGTGTTCAGGCACCAGTTGTGGTCGTAACCGCCACCTACCGATTCCATTTCTGGGTCATTCTTTCCAAAGTCAGTGCCAATCGCCTTTGGAGTGCGGAAGTCAAATACCGTACCCTCTACCGAACGAATCTCACCGGTTGGAATCAGGTTGTCATCACCAGGTGTGTAACTATCTGCATTGATGTAAAGGATTGACTCGTCAATTGTGTTGTTCAAGTCACCTGAAAGGTTGAAATAGGTGTGATTTGTCATATTCAGCACAGTGGGAGCGTCTGCTACGCCATCATAACTGATGATAATCTCGTTGTTGTCTGTAAGTTTGAAATCAACTGTAGCCACGACCTCACCTGGGAACTGGTTGTCGCCATCAGGGGAGGTGATTTGAAGTGCTACAGACTGAGGTGTTGCTTCTACCTCGTCATAAACCTTATACTGCCAACCTGTGTAACCGCCATGCAGACAAGCCACACCGTTGTTGTTCTTGGGCAGTATCACCTTCTCACCGTTGTAGGTGTACTCACCATTGTTGATGCGGTTTGCATAGCGACCCACCGAACAACCGAAATCCGTTTCGAAGTTCCATGGGAAATAGTTTTCAATCTTGTCGAAACCGCAGGCAACATCTACTAGTTCACCATCTTTGTTTGGAACCATGATGCTGACGATGCGTGCGCCAAAGTTTGTGATACAAACCTCCATGCCGTTCTTGTTGGTAAGGGTGTAGAGTTTCACTTGCTTAGCCTCGGCTGGGTCTGCCGCCATAAACTTGGCGTTTTCAGCATCGTAAGCCACAGCGATGCAAGTGTCGAAATCTGCTGGATTGATACCAGACTTGGTCAGTTGAACTTCGGGTGCAGAATTGCACGCACACAGGAATGCTACGGCCGCAGCACTTCCCGTCAAAATCGTTTTAAGATTTCTCATAATTTTGGTTAGAAAATGATTAGTTTATAAACTGTTCGCCAAAGTTACGGCTTTTTCCTGTGTTACAACCTTTAAAAAACATGTTATTGAACATAAAATGTCCATTTGGTGTATTTCTGACACTTTTTTGTGCATTTTAGAAGTTTAAAAGGCACGAAATGATACATATGCATGAAGATTGGGAATTTTCCCTATCTTTTAGTTTGATTTGCTCTTGATGATAGAAAAAAGTGTAACTTTGTGACTCCTAACATTATCATTGGAAAGATAAAGTGTGTGGGAACTTATAAAATAGTAGATAAGGAAAGAAACGTTTTTGTATGAAATGAAAAAGGGTGCGATTTACATCGCACCCCTCTCTTTTCTTGTGAAATCCATAGGAAACATGAATTGTCAACACAGTTTACGTGCTCCGTCTCCAATGACCACGTCAATGACAATGGGCTTTTTGCCGTATTTCTCTTGGAATTTTGTGACTGCAGTCTTGACGAAATTGTCGTAAAGCTCTTCCGCCACGAGGTTGATGGTGCAACCTCCGAAGCCACCGCCCATGATACGTGAACCTGTCACGGAACACTCTTTGGCGATGTCGTTGAGGAAGTCAAGTTCTTCGCAGGACACTTCATATTCTTTAGATAGTCCATAATGGGTCTCGTACATCTTCTGGCCTACGGTCTCGTAGTCGCCTTTTTCAAGTGCATCGCAGACTGCCAGCACACGGTCTTTCTCGCCGAGCACGAAAGTGGCACGCTTAATGTCTTCGGCAGATACTTTGCCTTCGATTTCTTTCAGTTCTTCCCAAGTTGCCTCACGGAGGGTTGTGATTTTCTTGTCGGGGTGAAGTTCCTTGATGGCATTGACGCAGTTTTCGCATGACTTGCGGCGGTCATTGTAAGGTGAACCGACGAGTTCATGCTTGACGCATGAGTTGATGAGCACAAGTTTGTAGCCCTTGGGGTTCCATGGAAAATATTCGTATTCGCCTGAGCGACAGTCAAGTCTCATGAGGTTGCCTTTCTTGCCGAAGACGCTGGCAAACTGGTCCATGATGCCGCAGTTGACTCCTATATATTTATGTTCGGTTGCCTGTCCCACTTTGGCAAGGGTCATTTTGTCTATTTTCCCTTCGCCGAAGAGGTCGTTGAGTGCATAGGCATAGCAACTTTCAAGAGCTGCAGACGAGGACATGCCTGCTCCGTTAGGCACATCGCCAGCGAAGGCTGTGTCGAATCCTTGTACGGGTACTCCGAGTGCCATCATTTCGCGTGCCACCCCAAAGATGTAACGGAAGTGGCTGGCCCGTGGTCCTTTCTCATCGTCAAGGGAGAATTCTGCATAGTCTTTCAGGTCAATGGAATAGGCACGGATGGTACGTGTTCCGTTAGGACGGATTTCGGCTATCATGCCTTGCTCTACTGCTCCTGGGAAGACGAATCCTCCGTTGTAGTCGGTGTGTTCACCAATGAGGTTGATGCGTCCAGGTGACGCATATACTGAACCCGGTTCTCCACCAAGGTGTTTGATGAATCGGGTACGTACGTCGTCGATTTTCAGTTTCATATTGAGTTAGTTTTTGAGTTTCTATCAGGTCGAGATAGATCGGTGTTAGTTAATCGTTTAAGCAACATTCCCTCGCCCGCTTTGGGGATGCGGACGAGGGGAATGTGCAGTCTCAGGTTATTGTACTCCAAACTTGTAGATGGTCTTCTGTGTGTACTTTTCTCCAGGCTTGAGCACCGTGGAGGGGAAGTAGGGACGGTTAGGCGAGTCGGGGAAATGCTGGCACTCAAAGCAGATGGCAGAACGGCGTGGTGCAGTACAACCTAATTGGATTGGGTTGCCCGAGCCCCAGTTGTCTGTATAGACCTGCATGCCAGGTTCAGTTGTGTAGGTTTCGAGGGTGCGTCCTGATTTTGGATCGGTCAGGCGTACAGCGAATGAGAGTTCGCCCACTTCTTTCTTGTTCAACACAAAGCAGTGGTCATAACCATTTCCGTTCTTAATTTGCTCATCATCAGCGTCGATGTCTTGTCCGACAGCCTTTGGCGTGCGGAAATCGAATGGCGTGCCTGCCACCTTAAGAATCTCACCAGTTGGAATGCATGTGTCATCGATAGGAATGAAGAAGTCACCGTTCAATTCCATGATTTGGTCTTCGATGCCAGGCGTTGGGTTTGCAATGCCCTGCAATGAGAAATATGCGTGGTGTGTTAGGTTGATGATTGTCTTCTTGTTTGTGGTGGCAAGATACTCGATGATGAGTTCGTTGTCGTCAGTCCATGTGAATTCCACCGAAATCTTCACTTCGCCGGAGAATCCTTCATGTCCGTAGGGGAGAATGCAGTTGAGTGTGAGGTTCTGATCGCCGGTCTGGAATGCTTCGAACACTTGTGCGTGGAGTCCGGTTGGGCCACCGTGCAGAGCGTTTGGCTCATTGTTGATGGCGAGTTGATACTCTTTCCCGTTAAGGGTGAACCTGCCCTTTGCAATACGGTTGCCAAAACGGCCGATCAATGTAGAGAGGTAAGCCTCCGGAGAATTGACGACGTCATCGATGTTGTCATGTCCCTGAATGACGTTGGCAACCTTGCCGTCCTTGTCGGGTACCATGATGGCAACAATGGCGCCACCGTAGTTGGTGATTGACACTTCATAACCATCCTTGTTCACAAGGGTGTATAGGTCTGTTTTCTTGCCCTTCACAACCTTTTGGAAGTTCTCGGGCTTTAGACCACTCAATTTGGGCTGAATAGTGCTCATAGAGATTTTATTTTAAGTTGTGATTAATAAGTCGGTTTTAGATTTCTCTTTGCAAATTAAACGAAAATATTTTTACTATGCCAACTTTCTGCCAATTATTTTTTCACTTTTTAGTTTTTTTGACAGAAAAGGGGGCTTTCGTCCCTCTTTCTTTGCCCCTAATCCGTTGTGGAGAGTAAATCCGCCACTACAAAACTGCTTCCACCCACATAGATGAAATCCTCCTTTTGAGCATCGGCAAGCGCGGCTTTGTAGGCTTGCGCGACTGTGGGGTAACTTCTGCCCTCCAGTCCGTAGGCGGCTGCTTTTTGCTTGATTTCCTCATGGGGAAGTGCTCGTTTCACACTTGCCTGACAGAAGTAATAGGTAGCACGCTTGGGCATCATCGCCAACACACCGCTTATGTCCTTATCGTTTACCATACCGAACACTATGCGCATAGGCGCGTGTACTTTATTTAATTGCCGGCTAATCCATCGAAAACCGCCCACATTATGTCCCGTGTCGCACACTACTCGTGGATTCCTCTTCAATGTCTGCCATCTGCCCATTAGTCCTGTCATTTCGCATACATGAGCGAACCCCTCGCGAATGTTGCAGTCCGTGATGTGGAATCCGAGTTCCTTCAGCCTGCTGACAGTACACAAGATGGTGTTGGTATTCTTTTGCTGACAATATCCATCGAGTTTGCCAATTATATTTCCGTATTTGACTGTTTGATAATATATTCCACCATTTTTTCTAAATCGATGCTTGACGATTTCCTTTTCCTCTTCGGCAAAGTAAATGGGTGCCTTCATTTCTTGGGCTTTCTGTTCAAAAACAGGTTTTGTTTCTTTTACTACTTCACCAACTACGACGGGGACTCCTTGTTTGATGATGCCAGCCTTTTCTCCAGCAATTTTTGCCAAAGTGTTGCCTAAAAATATCACATGGTCGAAACTGATGTTGGTGATGACGCAGACCTCAGGTGTGATGATATTGGTGCAGTCGAGTCGGCCGCCCAATCCCACTTCAACAACAGCCACATCTACTTCTTGTTCTGCGAAATACTTGAATGCCATTGCGGTTGTCAGTTCGAAGAAGGATGGGTGAAGTGGCTCGAAAAAGGAACGGTGTTCCTCTACAAAATCGATTACGTATTTTTCGCTGACCATTTTGCCGTTCACACGGATTCGCTCGCGAAAATCTACCAGATGGGGGGAGGTGAAAAGCCCCACTTTCAACCCTGATGCTTGCAAGATGGCTGCCAGAGTGTGTGAGCAGGAACCTTTTCCGTTGGTGCCAGCCACATGGATGGTTTTGTAGTGGAGATGCGGATGTCCGAAGTGCTTGTCTAACTGGTGTGTGTTGGAGAGTCCTTCCTTGTAGGCGTCGCTACCCACATTCTGAAACAGCGGCGCCGAAGTGAATAAGTAGTTGATAGTTTCTTTATAAGTCATGTTTTGTTATAATTTGTTACAAAGTTATGAATAAAATGTCGAAAAAACGGAAGAAAACAAAATTTTGTTTTACCTTTGCACATAATAAGCAATCTAGTAACCTAAAAACTATTGTTCATGCGAACTAAAACAGGTGCATTGTTTTTCGTTGTCATGCAAGCCGTTCTCCTTAGCCTAGTGGCTTGTGGAGGAGAGACGGAAATGAAGCAATGTGAGATAGACTCGCTCAATATGTTGGCATATCAAGCGAAGTATCGTTCGTTGGACGAAGCATCAGCCTATGTGGAGAAAATACTTGGCGAGTATGCGACTTCAGGCTGTCGCGATGGTATTCATGAAGCGTTGCTGAACAAAGGGGATGTGTATGGCATGCGCATGGAATATGACTCGGCGCAGGTGTGCTATAAACAAGTATTGGCAGAATCTGACAATGATTTGATATGTAGCATGGCTGATGTTGATATGATGTCGGTGTGCCTGATGCTGTCGATGAGCAAGGAGTTTTATGATTATCGGAGTGATGCACAGGAACGCATGGCAAATGTGGAAGAGGAGAGTGGGGACATGACGGAGCATCAGAAAATGCTGTGGAATAGTGTGCAGGCTGATTATCACTTTGTATCGATGAATTACTTTGCCCACATGCGTCAGGATGATGGGGTGAAGGAGGAGTTTGAATGGCTGGATGAACATCAAGACTTGTTTGTTACTGATTCAGCGAAGCAATCCACTTATCTGTTTATGAAGTCGGTATATGGTGTGAACAGCGATAATATGGCTGATGCCGTTGACGAGATGCAGCGAAATCTAATACGTCTCCTGTCGATGAGCAAGCAGAACGGAAATGTTTATTTTGAGATTCTTGCCTTGAACGGATTGGCAAAGTCTATCATGACTGGTGGAGACTTGAAGCCATCGCGGTGGGTTTTCATTGAGGAGTTGGTGGGTGAGTATGGTTTCGTGCCGCTTGAGTATAAATTGTCGAATCGTGCTGCAAGGTTAGCAAAACTATATGGAAATGACTTCGTGCAGACCACGGCATTGGTCACATTGTCAGACTATTATCTGAGAACTGGAGAAGACAGTTTGGCGCTGGTGCAGATGGAAGATGCTCTGGAACTTATTAACAAGCACCATCGAAAGATGGCTCGGAATGTTGACGGGGCTGAACATGCAGAAAGTGATGAATTGTACATCTACACGGTGACGGACGATTCGCTTTCGATGGAAATGCGATGGATTGTCAATCCTGCGGTGGTGGCTGTTCCCGAATGGATGGCGATGGTGAGGGAGCAACTTAGTGTCATCTATGGTGCAATGGGTTTGAAAACGGAGTCGGATTACAACCATAATATTTATTTTGACATTCTGGATGCAACGCGACAAGATTTGCGCGTGTTGCAGGAAGAGGACAACTTGAAACAGGAGGAGCACACGCTCAATCTGCTGTTGTGGGTGTTTGCTCTTGCAATTGTAGCATTGGCATGGCTGTTGTATGTTTATAACAGACGGAGTCGTGAAGAGTACAGGAAAAAGGTGAGAATGTTGAGTAAGGTGATAGATATATGCAAACATCTGTCATCAGCATTGTCGGAAGAGATAGAGGACGAAGAGGGTTTAGATGTTGCGTTGCACCAAATTGCTGACGCCGATGTGGAATGTCTTTTTCCGCAAGTGAAGGGGCAAGACTGGACGAAGGTTGACATCCGTACAATGAAAGGGTTGGATGGCGAATTGTTTCATGTGTTGCTGGTGTTTTATGGTTGGATGCGGCAGAAGGGCTTGCAGTATATCCAATTCTCAGAAGAAGAACGACGTTTGGAAAGCGAGACTTTTGTGTTTGAGAAACGTCTGGAGGAGAATAAGCGTCAGTACATTGAGAAGTTGACCTCCATGTCGATAGTGAACGGTATCACGCCATTCCTTGACCGAGCATTGCACGAAATCAGTAGATTGAAGATGGACAAGGATGCCAGCCCCGAAACGGTTCGCGAACGTTTCCAGTATTTGAGTGAACTTATCGACAAAATAAACGATTATAATGATGTACTGGGGCACTGGGTGAAGATACGGCAAGGTATGGTGACGCTGAACATTGAAAACTTTGCTTTGAGGCCGCTGTTCGACATGTTGCGTCATGGTTCGAAGAGTTTCGACATTAAGGGGGTTTCTTTGATGGTAGATGATACTGATGGGGTGGTGAAGGCGGACAAGTCGCTTACACTCTTTATGATGAACACGCTTTTGGACAATGCACGGAAATACACGCCAGAAGGGGGGCATGTGCATTTGTCGGCAGCAGAGACGGACACTTATGTGGAGGTGTCGGTGGCAGATACAGGACATGGCATGTCGGCTGAAGACGTGGAGACTCTGAACAATGCGAAGGTGTATGATTCGAGTAAGATTGGGACGGAAGGTGTGAATGCAACTGACATCAAGCAGAATAAGGGCTTTGGTTTTGGACTGATGAATTGTAAGGGTATCATTGGTAAGTATAAGAAGACAAACGCTGTATTTAATGTGTGTGAGTTTGGTGTGGAAAGCGAAATAGGGAAGGGAAGCCGTTTCTTCTTCAGGCTGCCCAAAGGTGTGCTGAAGACGATGATGTGTGTGTGTTTGTTACTGCAATGTCTTGCAATGAATGCAGAGGTGCATCTGCACACAGCGGAAGTGTATGCAGACAGCATATTCACCGCCAATGTGACGGGCGACTACGAGCAGGCGATATTATATGCCGATTCAGCTATTCAGTGCTTCAACCGTTACTATTTAGGTCAAGTGCCGAAAGGAATGCATCTGATGACTCTTGAAGGGAGCGAGATGGCGGAGATAGAGTGGTGGAAGTCAGGACTGGACACCGATTATGAACTAATCATCGGCATCCGAAATGAGGTGGCGATTGCGGCATTGGCATTGAACCGAAATAGTCTCTATCACTATAACAGTGAGGTGTTCACTCGTTTGTATAAGATGACCAGCACCGATCCGACACTGGAGAACTATTGTAATGACATCAAGATGGCGAATCGGAACAAGAAGACCACTGTCATTCTGCTCGGTGTGCTGTTGTTCCTGGTGCTCGCCACCTATTTCTTCCTACACTATCACAACACGCAGTTGTTCATTTTCAACTTACGTCAGTTCATTCAACTGAACAACAATGTCTTTACGGCAACAGAAAGGACATTGCCCAGTGTGCTGCACCAGAATCTTTCGGACATCAAGACGGCAGATACGGTGGGGCTGATGTTTCCCATAAAGGATGCGCCTGAGCAGTTCCAATATGTTTTTGATGGGAATGTGGCGGAAAGGAATGTGTATGAAAGTATGATGCAGTCAGCTTATCGTCAGCAGAAGGACGTGGTGAGTAGCAATGGGCGATTCCGCGCCTACCTCATGTATGTTCCTGGTACGGACGAACGCATGTTGACAGGTGTGTTGGGTGTGCATTTCGTGGATGGTAAGTTGTTAGATGAAGAATCGCTCATCATCAATCTTGTGGCGCAATTCATGAGTATTCACACTTATTTTTCTTATCACAAGGTGGACGAAATGGCCGAACTGCTCGAACTGAAGCAGGATGAGCGGATGCGCATTGACAATGAGCAGCAGAAGGTGTATGTGAGGAATCAGATTATGGACAACTGCCTTTCTACACTGAAGCATGAGACCATGTATTACCCCAATCGCATCAAGCAGATTGTTGATGCTACGTTGGCAGATTCCGATACTCCTGTCAATAAAACAACTATCAGTGATATCGACGAATTGCTCTCTTACTATAAGGAGGTCTTCACGATCTTGAGTGCCTGTGCAGGCAAGCAGGTGGAGAAGGTTCTTTTCAAACGTACCGTGCTTTCTGGAAAAGAAATTGGTGAGATGGCAAAACGCTCTTTTAAGAAACACCAAAAGAAGGGAATGGTAAAGACTATGGTGAAGGTGGTTGGTTCATCGGACTTGAAGGTGCAAGGTGACAAAATTTTCATCCAGACATTACTTGACAACATCATCTCCCTTTATTTTGAGCATGAATCAGGCGGAGAATTGCTGGTAAATTTTGATGTTTCGGATGGTTTCGCTAAATTTGCATTCACAGATACGGTGTACCGCTATGCCGACGAGGATATTTCGCAACTCTTCTATATAGATAATGTGAAATACGATGCAAAGAGTGACACGCTCTCAGGAGCCCAGTACATGATTTGCCGTCAGATAGTCAGAGAGCATGATGCCTACTCTGCCCGTCGTGGTTGCCGCATTTATGTAGAGAACAACGACGAGGGAATGGGGTCAAGTTTCATCTTCACCCTTCCGCTCTGCAATACAAGTCCTTCATGACTATATATGTTATAGAGGTTGAGTCCTCAAAACTTTATACTTAATAGATAAATATAGTAGTGCAAACAAACTAAAAAAACTTAATATGGATCCTTTCAAAGTAATTATTGTTGAAGATGTCGCTCTCGAGATGAAGGGCACGGTAGAGATATTCCGTTCGGAGATTCCAGAAGCAGAGATTGTGGGTACTGCCATGAATGAGGCGGACCTATGGAAACTGATGCGTGACACTCAGCCTGATCTTGTGTTGCTTGACCTCGGTTTGGGTGGCTCCACTACTGCTGGTGTGGATGTATGCAAGCAATTGCGTCGTCGCTACCCTGATGTGCATGTACTCATCTTTACAGGTGAAATCATGAATGAGAAACTTTGGGTCGATGCGCTCGATGCTGGTACAGATGGCATCATCCTAAAGAGTGGCGAGTTGCTTACTAAGGGCGATGTACAGAGTGTGCTGAATGGCAAACGCATGGTATTCAATCAACCCATTCTTGAAAAGATTTTGCAGCGTTTCCGCCGTTCTGTTCTCAACGAATCTATGCGTCAGGAAGCATTTCTCGATTACGACATTGACGAGTATGACGAGCGTTTCCTACGTCATCTCGCTCTTGGCTACACGAAAGACATGATTGCAGGATTGAAGGGAATGCCTTTCGGCGTGAAGTCTATTGAAAAACGTCAAAACGATTTGACTAACCGGCTCTTTGGTGAAGATCATGAGCCTGTCAATGCGACACGCCTTGCAACCAAGGCCATCGAACTACGCATTCTCGACATTGACAATCTCGAACCAGACGACGAGTGATGTATGGTTGAAATGTAAATGCTTGATAAGTACATTTCACGTATGACACGATGAGACCATGACTTATAAAGACCATATCCAGCGAATCTTGAAATACCTTTTCTGGGGTATCCTCATTGCTCTGATCCTCCTGCTTTTCATCTCGTGGGTGCTCAGTATCTATGTTGATGGGGTGCAGGGGTTGTTGACCACTCGGGGCATTCGTTGGATGTGTGCCAATATCGTCCCGAATTTTTCCACTGTACACATTGCTAAGATTCTTCTTGGTTTGATGGCGATGAGTGTGCTTCGGGCATCGGGCATTCTGAAAGCCTGTCGTTCTCATATTTCGCTGAAACAGCGACGGGCTTTGCAGATTACGGGAGTGTCCGTTGTGGTCATCCTATGTTTGTTTTCTCTTCTCTTGCTATTACCTGACGCTGTGTTGCTCAGCGCATTTGGCACCATTCACAATTCGGCCTTTTCGAAGGGGTTCTTTGGGTTGCTGGCTTGTCTTGCTATTTTTGTCGGCAATGTGTACGGCTACACTTCAGGACGCTTCACGACCATGCGTGACTTTATACAAGCCCATGCCTCCATCTTCGCTTCTGTCGCCAACTATTTTGTGATGCTTTTCTTGGCAAGTCAGTTGGTCAACAGCCTTGACTATACAGGTATTCTCCCCCTGTTGGGCGATGATGGGACCGTGCTTTATTTGCTGAAAGGTTTTCTTTATAATGGTTCATTGTTGCTTTATATTCTATTGGTGATTTAAGTCATTTTTTCTTTCTGCAGAAATCTCTGATGCCGCATTTGTCGCATAGAGGTCTTTGGCTTTTGCACACGTAGCGCCCGTGCAGAATCAGCCAGTGGTGTGCTCTTGGAATTAACTCGTCGGGAATGTTCTTCACCAATTCTTTTTCCACAGCAAGAGGGGTTGTGCATCTGTCTGGCACTAATCCGATACGGTGGCTGACACGGAATACGTGGGTGTCAACAGCCATTCTTGCCTCATCGAAAACCACACTCAGCATTACATTCGCCGTTTTTCTTCCTACGCTAGGTAATGCGACCAATGCGTCGAAGTCGTCAGGCACTTCACCGTTATGCCGTTCCATCAGCAACTTTGCCATCGCTACCAGATGTTCTGCCTTGCTGTTTGGGTAACTCACCGACTTCACATAATGCAGTACATCTTCTTTAGTGGCTACAGACATCGTCTGAGGGGTGGGAAAAGCGTCAAACAGGGCTGGTGTCACCATATTCACTCGTTTGTCTGTGCATTGTGCTGACAGCATCACTGCACACAGCAATTGGAACGGATTTTTATAGTGGAGTTCCGTGTTTGCTTCGGGCATTGCTTGCTGGAAGTAAGTGATGAATTGTGCGTACCGTTCTTTCTTGGTCATATTTTTTTGTTCTGATATAAACCCGAATCGGTCATTAGGCCACTTCGTGGCTCTGTCGTAAAACAAATTTGAATAATTATCATAATTTCACCCACTAATTTCTATAATTATGATAATTTGTGGATAAAATTATTTTAATTATG
>Ga0256405_10000457_pt1 | contig 134859 bp, 117 predicted proteins | sample RumenRJG_02DNA_FD_189096 | JGI IMG/M metagenome (GOLD analysis project Ga0256405, IMG submission 189096) | Bovine rumen microbial communities from Lethbridge, Alberta, Canada - RJG_02 | ecosystem: Host-associated > Mammals > Digestive system > Stomach > Rumen | place: Canada: Alberta...
TTTGTGAGGCGTGTGGCTGCGCTCCGTGAGGAAAAATTGCCTCGCGGAGCGCGCGAGGTTGTGTTTGGGCTGCCGCAAATGGCTATCGGTGCGCTTTGCGAAATTCGGGTTGGGGGATTTCGGCCTTCGGCTTCCGGCTCCGGCCTTCGGATTTTCGTTTCGAATCGCCAACCCGAAAATCACGGAGCGCGCAGATGCCGTTGGTGGGGCTTTGTGAGGCGTGTGGCTGCGCTCCGTGAGGAAAAATTGCCTCGCGGAGCGCGCGAGGTTGTGTTTGGGCTGCCGCAAATGGCTATCGGTACGCTTTGCGAAATTCGGGTTGGGGGATTTCGGCCTTCGGCTTCCGGCTCCGGCCTTCGGGTTTTCGTTTCGAATCGCCAACCCGAAAATCACGGAGCACGCAGATGTCGTCGGTGGGGCTTTGTGAGGCGTGTGGCTGCGCTCCGTGAGGAAAAATTGCCTCGCGGAGCGCGCGAGGTTGTGTTTGGGCTGCCGCAAATGGCTATCGGTGCGCTTTGCGAAATTCGGGTTGGGGGATTTCGGCCTTTGGGATTCCGGCTCTCGGCCCATGCTTCGGGCTCTCGCCGCCGGCCCATGTCACCGGCCCATGCTTTCGGCCCATGTCTCCGGCCTACTGGTCCCGGTGGAGGTCTTCGAGCTGGGAGAGGAGGTCGTCGGCGGCGGTGAGCTGGTCGCGGCGGACCTTGAAGCCGAGGATGCCGCCGAGGATGATGCCGGTGACGATGCCGGCGAGGAGGGAGTACCGGAGCAGCGGGTCATCGCCGCTTCCGTTGCGGAAAAGGTCCCAGCAGAGGGCGCCGACCCAGACAATGACCATCGGGATGGCAAACTTGATCCATTCGGCGTGGATTTTCTTGAAGCGGGTGAGTTCCCGGGTGGCTGTCACCAGGTCGCGGTCCATCTGTGGGATGTGGCGGTTGGTCAGCACGGTGGCCACGATGCAGACCAGCATCAAGACCCAGGTGAAGAGGATGAATCCCATCGAGACGCCGAAGCTGCGGAGGGAAGGCACAAGCAGCATGGCTGCAACGCCGAAGAGAATCGGCAGATTTGCCTTGAACCGGAGCCGGCTGGCAGTCTGGCTGCAGGATTTCTTGAGAATCCGTTCGTTGACGATCTTCTGCTTGTCAAGCTTTTCGCGGAGCTGCTGCATCTGCTGCTGCATCTGCTCCTGCATTTCGGTGAGGGTGTTATCTTTGTTTTCCATGATTACTGCATCTTTTTGAGTTGTTCCTTGATTCGGACAAGCCGTACGGAGACATTCTTGGGCGTGATGCCGACAATCTGCCCGATCTCCTCATAGGAGAGATTCTCCAGCCAGAGGAGGACGATGGCCCGGTCGAAGGGTCCCAGCCTGCCGATCCGCTCCCGGAGGAGGCTGATCTGCCGGGTCCCTTCGTCATTGTCGTCGAAGAGATCGATGTCGAGCGAAAGGGGTTCGGTCCTGAGGCCGCGCTTCTTCTTCCGGTCGAAGGAGATGCAGGTGTTCAGGCTCACTTTCCAGATCCAGGTGTTCAGCGCGCTGTCACCCCGGAAGGTTCCGGAACCCTGCCAGAGGTGAATGAGGATTTCCTGGAAAAGGTCGGCCACTTCGTCGCGGTCGGTCGAGAACATGTAGCAGACGGTGTAGATCGTCCCCTTGTGTTCCCGGATCATCTTTTCGAATTCACGTTCGGTCATAGTCTCTCAACTTGTTTCTGCCCATAAGACGCAGTTTCACGCTGAAAACTACAGAAATGTCAGGAAATATTTTCAGAGGGGGTAAATAGACGCCCCCACGAAGTCGATCAAGGCCTGCGGGGCGATCTTCAGCTGCAGGCCGCGCTGGCCCGCGCTGACATAGATGTAGTCATAGAGCAGGGCGCTTTCGTGGATGAAGGTGGGGAATGGTTTCTTCATGCCGATGGGGGAGCAGCCGCCGCGGATGTAGCCGGTGGTGGGCAGGAGCTCCCGGACGTGCAGCATCTCGCAGGATTTGTTGCCCGAAATCTGCGCCGCCACCTTCAGGTCCACCTCGAAATTTCCCGGGATCACGCAGACGAAGAAGCCGTTTCGGTCGCCGCGCAGGACCAGGGTCTTGAACACCTGTTCGATGTCCTCGCCCAGTTGGTCGGCCACGTGCTGCGCGGCCAGGTCGGACTCATCCACTTCGTAGGGAATCAGTTCGTAGGGGACGCCGGCCGCGTCGAGCAGGCGCGCCGCATTGGTCTTGGCGGGGGTGTTATCCTTTTTGGCCATCGGATTCAGTTTCAAGCGTTTGTTCAGCCACTTCGTGGTCGTGGAGATCGGATAGGGTCAGGACCAGGCGCAGGACCTGGCCGTAGTTTTTCGTCCCGTCGGCAATCCCGTTGCTGCGCAGGAACAGATTGTAGAAGCGGTGCTGGAGCCGGGAAAGCCAGGGCCAGCGCAGGTTGCGCCAGTGCGTGCGGGAATCTTCCAGGTCGGCCAGGATCTCCGGCCGGAGCGTTCCCAGCCAGGCCTCGAACGCTTCGTCGCCAAGGAGCGAGCGGATGTTGCCCGCCGTGTGGGTGAGCAGCATGAACCAGGCGCTGTAGCGGAATTCCCGGACCGGACTGTGCCGGCAGCTCTCGAAAGCCCAGAAATTGGCTTCGGCCTCGTTGCTCACCCCCAGCACGTGGGAATACTCGTGGGCAAAGACAAAAGGATATTCCAACGGCCGTACGTCGCGGTTGATGTGCATCTCGTCGAAGAACGGGCCGATGTATCCCTGGACGCCGACGGCGGAATAGAGGCGGTTGAAGAGTGTCCGCTTGGGATGCTGCCAGTCTTTCGGGCGGCAGAGTCCGACTTCGGCGGGCAGCGCGGCGTACCAGGTCTTCACGTACTGCTCCACCGCATCCGGATCGGCCTGCCCGGCCGGGCACCAGTTCGCATTGAGCTGTTCCGCGAATTCGTCGAGGAATTCGTGGAACTCCGCTTCTTCGTACGGCGTGGAGACGGTCCCGGTCCGGGCATAGATGTCGCTCCGGAAGTAGTTGAGGCCCCAGGCGGCGTAGAACCAGACAAAGGCCCACGCCAGCAGTTTGATCTCTTTCCAGAGGCAGGGAAAAAAGCCGCTGCGGCGGCGTACGGCCCGGACAATGATCCTGATGAAGGCAAGCATCAGCACGAGGACGGAAATCTCCATCAGCGACACGCCGACGGCCGATGCCACGCGGGTGAGCCCCGCGGAGACGGCGGGATACACGTGCGCGGCATAGAATCCTGCGGCCGGTGCACTGTACATGCACCAGACTACCAGGGCGATCAGGATCAGCAGCAGCAGGGTCATCTCCTACTTGAAGATGCTCTTCAGGATCTCGGTCGTCACCTTGCGGGTGGCGGTGTTGGCCGCGGTCTTGGTGGCTTTCTTCACGGCATCGCCCAGGAGCGAGCCGGAAGATTTGGTGGTGGAAGACTTCTTGGCGGTGCTGCTCTTGGATGACGTGCTCTTGCTCGTACTGGTCTTCTTGCCGCCGATGTTCCGTGCGATCTGGGTGCCGGCGCTGCGGGCGAAACTTGTGGCCGCGGCGGCGATCATCGTGCCGAGGATGGTACGGCCGATGCCGGCTTTCCGGCTGCTCTTGCTGCTCTTTTCTTCTTTTTCCCGGGCTTTGGCTTCCTTCTCTTTTTCAGCAGCCTCGCGCTCGGCTTCTTTCTCTTCCTCGACCTGCTGGTTGACTTCGGTCAGGATCTCGTAGGCGCTTTCGCGGTCGAAATATTTCTCGTAGTCCTTGATTTTCTGCGGGGCGGCTGCCTGGATGTCCATGCGCTGGCCCGGTGTGATGGCGCCGATCTGGCTGAGCGGGAAGAGGATTTTGGCGCGTTCCACGACGCTCGGTGCGCCCTTCTCGTCGAGGAAGGATACCAGGGCTTCACCCGTGCCCAGGTCGAGGATGGCGTCTTCGGTCTTGAAGGCGGGATTGGCGCGGAAGGTCTGTGCGGCGGAGCGCACGGCTTTCTGGTCCTGCGGCGTATAGGCGCGCAGGGCGTGCTGGACGCGGTTGCTCAGCTGGGCCAGGACGCTGACGGGCACGTCGCTCGGGACCTGGGTGATGAAATAGATGCCGACGCCCTTGGAACGGATCAGGCGGATCACTTGCTCGATCTTGTCCACCAGGGCCTTGGACGTACCGTCGAAGAGCATGTGGGCTTCGTCGAAGAAGAATACGAATTTCGGGAGGTCGAGGTCGCCCACTTCGGGGAGCTTGGTGTAGATCTCCGTCATCAGCCACAGCAGATAGGTGGAGTAGAGTTTCGGATTGAGCATCAGCTTGTCGGCGGCCAGGACGTTCATCACGCCGCGGCCGTTCTCGACGGCGAACAGGTCCATCACGTCGAAGGCGGGTTCACCGAAGAACTTGTCGCCGCCCTCGCTCTCGATCTGCAGCACGGCCCGCTGGATGGCGCCCACGCTGGCGGAGGCGATATTGCCGTATTCGGTGGTGAACTTGGCGGCGTTCTTGCCCACGAAGTCGAGCATCAGCTTGAGGTCTTTCAAGTCGATCAGCAGCAGGTTGTTGTCGTCGGCGATGCGGAACACGGCGTTGAGCACACCGGACTGGACTTCGGTCAGCTGCATCAGGCGGGAGAGCAGCTGCGGGCCCATGGCGGAGACGGTGGCGCGCATCGGGAAGCCCTGCTCGCCGAAGACGTCGAAGAAGCGGGTGGGGCAGCCGGCGAACTGCGGGTTTTCGATACCGAATTCGGGCATGCGTTTTTCGATGAATCCGCTGAGTTTTCCGGGCTGGCTGATGCCGGAAAGGTCGCCTTTCATGTCGGCCATGAAGCAGGGGACGCCTGCCTGGGAGAAGGTCTCTGCGAGAACCTGCAGGGTTACGGTCTTGCCGGTACCGGTGGCGCCGGCAATCAGGCCGTGGCGGTTGGCCATCTTGCCTACGAGGTTGATGTTTCCGCTGTCGCTGTGCGCAATGTAAAGTTGTCCGTCTTTAAGCATAATATCGTTGTTTTCTTGTTATTCTTGTTTCTGTCGTCTACCTCCATCCTCATTTTCGGCCGTTTTTGAGGATGGCTGGTCTATTTTCGCTGTCCCATCCTCATTTTCGGCCGTATTTGAGGATGACTGGTCATATTTCGCCGTTCCGTCCTCATTTTCGGCCGATTTTGAGGATGGCTGGTCTATTTTCGCCGTTCCATCCTCATTTTCGGTCGATTTTGAGGATGGCTGGTCTATTTTCGCCGTTCCATCCTCATTTTCGGCCATTTTTGAGGATGGTACCCGATTTTTCCGGCCGTCATCCTCATTTATGGCCGGTTTTGGGAGGGATAGCGCGGAGCGCGTAGGTTTTGGCGGCGATAGCTGTAAGCCGAAGGGTCATCATCATTTATAGGAACTTCAGGAAACCGCCGTCGGGGGTGACGTCGAGGGTGACTTCACGGCCGAGGTAGAGGCTGTAGTTGGGGTGTTCGTGGCCGCAGTCGAAGCCGAAGAGGACGGGTTTGTCCGCCGGCATGTATTCCTTCACCAGGTCGAGGGCGCTGCGCTGCCACTCGTCTTCGCCGCTGGTGTCGGTGAACTGGCCGATGATAATGCCTTTTGCCCGCTCGAAATAGCCGCCCTGCTGGAGCGTGAGCAGCATGCGGTCGAGGTTGTACATCCGTTCGTCCACATCTTCGATGAAGAAGATGCTGTCCTCGTCCAGATGGTTGTCCCAAGGCGTACGCAGGCAGGAGTGGACCAGGCTCAGGTTGCCGCCCACCAGCCGGCCGCGGGCGCTGCCGCAGACGCTGAAGGGATGCGGGGCCGTGCGGTAGGACCGGATTTCGCCGAACAGGGCCTTCCGGAGCGACTCTTCGCTGACGTGGGAATCTTCGCCCAGGGTGCTGGGCATCGCGCCCAGGATCGATTCGATGCCGAGGCTCTGCAGGACGGCGTGGAAGACCGTGATGTCGCTGAACCCCACGAGCCATTTCGGATGCTCCGCGAAAATCTGCGTGCCGAGCGCCCGGACGGTACGCATCGAACCATAGCCGCCGCGGAAAGAGATCAGGGCCTTGACCTCCGGGTCGAGAAGCATCTCGGCGATATCCGCCGCGCGGTCTTCATCGCGCCCGGCAAATTCGCCCGGAGCGCTGTCGTACAGATGCTTGCCGAGTTTGACGCGCAAGCCCCACGATTCAAGCATTTCTTTCCAATACATTGTCTGCCGGCTTTTCTCGCTGAGCGAGGAGGCCATGGCCACGACGGCGACCGTGTCGCCGGGTTTCAGGAATTCGGGTCGGATATACGGTTTCATGCCTCTGTTCTTTTTTTGCGTTCAATCTTCAAAGATAATGAAAATAAATGGTATTTTTGTATCCGATTGATCGAATCTCTCGTGATGAAAAAGCTTAAGAAACTCCTTGCCCCCGTCCTGCTGGTCATAGCGGCTCTGCTTTATTATCTTTTCGGCTATCAGCACGCTGATCCGGAGGCGGATCCGACGGGCCGGCCGACCGGTCCCGCTGAACCGGCGCCGGTTTCGGCTCCTGCCGGCCTGGCTGAGCTGATGGAGATTCCGGCGCTGACATCCGGCGGGCGGATCGTGCAGCACGGGGCGTATGTGTCTTCCTATAATACCGAGACGCTGATTCCCGACTGGGTGGCCTACGAACTGACCGCCGAGGAGACGGGCGGCGACCGCAAACGCGAAGGCATCGAATTCCGGATGGATCCGGACCTGCGGGGCTGCACCCAGGCTATGCGCGAAGATTACAGCGGCTCCGGCTGGACCAAGGGTCATCTGATGCCGGCTGCCGATGCGGCTTTCAGCAGCAGCACGATGGCCGAGACCTTCTATTTTACCAATATCTGCCCGCAGGACGAGACGCTCAATACCGGCGACTGGCAGTACCTGGAAAAGAAAGTGCGCCAGTGGGCCAACCGCTACGGCAGTGTCTGGGTCGTCACCGGCCCGATCGTAGGGGAGAACCGCTACGGCACCATCGGCGACCGCGACGTGGTGGTCCCCGATTCCTTCTACAAGGCCCTGCTCATCCGCAAGAAAAACGGTTCCTACAGCGCCATCGCCTTCGTGATGGACAACGACGACGAACGCTACTACCTTCGGGACTGCTGCATGAGCATCAACGAACTGGAAACGCTCACCGGCTTTGACTTCTTCCCGTCCCTCGACGATAAGATCGAAGACAAAGTGGAAGGCAGCGTCCGCCTCTCCGACTGGGGGATCCGATAAGAGAATGCCTATGGAAGAGCGCTTGAAATTCAAAGACATACTCAACCTGGCCGCGCCGCACTCCTGGCCGGCCTCCGTGGCGCCTGCCGTCATCGCGATGGCCATCAGTTTCCACCGGACCGGACAGCTGGATCCCCTGCTGACGGCCTGCCTCGTGGTGATCGTCATCCTGATGCAGTCGGCCGTCAACGCTTTCGACGACTATGCGGATTATCTCAAGGGCACCGATACCCTCGAGAATTCGCCCGACGCCTTCGATGCGGTCATCGTCTATGGCATGAAACCGCGCACGGCGCGCAACCTGGGTTTCCTCTTCCTGCTGCTGGCTGCGATTCCGGCCGCGTATGTGGTCTGGTCCTGCGGTCTTGTGCCGCTGGCCATCGGGCTTGCCGGCGCGCTGATTATCTTCTGCTATGCTTTTGGCAAGACGCCGATTTCCTATCTTCCGGTCGGCGAATTGTTTTCGGGCCTGGCAATGGGCGGGCTGGTGCCGCTGGCCGGCGTGCAGATGCTTACCGGCCGGCTCGACTTTTCCGTCCTGCTGGAGGCGCTGCCGTCGATCATCGGCATCGGACTCATCCTGTTCTCCAACAACGGCTGTGACATCGCCCGCGACCGGGCGGCCGGCCGCCGGACGCTTGCCTGCCTCCTGGGGCCGCAGCGGACCCTCAAGTGCTACCGGATTGCCTTATGGGTCTGGCTGGTCTGCCCCTTCGTCGTGCTGGCCGTCCAGGGACGCTGGAGCGGTGGGTTGATCTATGCCCTGGGCTGCCTGACCTTCATGCACTTGCTCATACGTCAAACGACGCTTCCCCTGGGGCCCGAGAGCCGCCGTCCCGTCATGGGCGGCATCACGACGCTGGTCTCGCTGATTTGTTTCGCTTACGCTTTTGCCTGCGCCGTGGGCGCTTAGAATTATGGACCGATTTCACAGATATCTCCGTCGGATTGTCTATCTGGGCGATGACATCGACCGGGTGGCGGCGGTTGCTGCCATCAAGAAAAACATCTATTTCCGGGGCCCCAATGTCATCATTCTGGCCTGCGCCATCATCATCGCCTCCATCGGTCTGAACGTCAATTCCATCCCCGTGATTATCGGCGCGATGCTCATCTCGCCCGTGATGGGGCCCATCCTGGGTTTCGGCCTGGGCCTGGGTACGAACGATACGGAATTGCTGAAGAATTCCCTGAAGAACTTTGCCGTCATGGTGGTCATCAGCATCATTGTGGCCAGTCTGTACTTTCTGATCAGTCCGCTCAAGCTGAGCAATCCCACGGAACTGCTGGCCCGTACGCGTCCCACCATTTACGATGTGCTCATCGCGCTGGCCGGCGGCGTTGCCGGCATGCTGGAGCATTCCCGCAAGGAACGGGGGACGGTCCTTTCGGGTGTCGCCATCGCCACGGCCCTGATGCCCCCGCTCTGCACCGTCGGCTATGGAATCGCCATCCTGAATCCCCGCTATTTCTTCGGCGCGTTGTACCTGTTCCTGATCAACGGGATCTTCATCGCCCTGGCCACCTTCTTCATGGCCAAGTTCCTGGGCTTTGAGAGCGCGGCCGTCAGCGAAGAACAGCGCCGGCGGAATCCGCGCATCGTGGCTGCGGTACTGCTCCTCATGATCGTGCCCAGTGTCTTTTCCGCCGTGTGGACCATCCGCGACAACAATTTTGCCATCAGCGCCGAGCGTTTCGTCCAGAACAACAAGACCATCGGGTCCAGTTATATCTTTGACCACGACATCCACCTGGACGGTCGCAATCAGACGCTGGATATCTACCTGGCCGGGGAACAGCTCGATTATACCGCCAAACAGATCCTGCTGAAGAACGCCCTCAGCTATGGCCTCCACAGCGACCAGATCGTGTTTCACGAGGAAGCCGCCGTCCAGAATCTCAACAAGAACGAACTGGTCCGTGACCTGAATGAGAACTATCTGCGGAAAATCCAGGAGCTGAACCAGACCATCATGGAACTGCAGGTCGAGCTGGCGAAATACAAGGGCGAAGAAAAGGCACGGGCCGCGAAGGCGGACACAAGCAAGAACAAATAAAGACAGCAGAAAATGATCATCTTGATTACAGGGATTTCTTCGGGCTTCGGACTCGCGATGGCGCGTCAGCTGGCCGCGGAGGGACATACGGTTTATGGGACGGTACGGCGGGATGTGGAACAACTCCCGGACGTGCATTACCTGCGGGCGGACGTGCGCGACACGGCTTCCGTCAAGGCTGCCGTCGATGCGGTGCTTTCAGCCGAAGGACGCATCGACGTGCTGGTCAACAATGCCGGCATGGGCATCGGCGGACCGGTGGAATTCGCGCCGGAAGACGATGTCAAGCTGCAGATGGATACGAATTTCATGGGCCAGGTGCGCTTTGCCCAGGCCGTGCTTCCCGCCATGCGCAGGCAGGGTGGGGGAAAGATCCTCTGCTTCAGCTCCATCGGCGGCGTGATGGGGCTGCCGTTCCAAGGCTTCTATTCGGCCAGCAAGTTCGCGATCGAAGGTTTCTGTGAAGCCCTGCAGATTGAAGTGCGGCGCCACGGCATCCAGGTCATCCTCATCGAACCGGGCGATTTCTCGACCGGCTTCACGGCCGCCCGCATCAAGCAGGTGTCGGACGAAGCGGCCGCGGCCTATCCTTCCCTCCGCAAGTCCGTCAGCAGCTTCGAGAAAGACGAGCGTACCGGTCTCAAGCCGGAGTTCCTGGCCCGCAAGGTCGCGAAGATCATCCGCAAGCGGCACCCGAAGTTCCGTTACGTCATCGCCACCCTCATCCAGAAACTCTCCATCCCGCTCAAGCGCATCCTGCCCGCCCGGGCTTTCGTGCGCGTCCTTTCGCTGTTTTACGGCGTGAAATAAAGTGTTCGTACACAAATAATTTTTATATTTGCAGGCTCTTAGCAAGCATCTCCGTCCCAAGCCGGCCGGCCATCCTCAAAACCGGCTCATTTTGAGGATGGAGAAGCATAGGAAAGTACAAGTGTTAATTTAAATAGAATTAGAAAATGATTATTGAGAAAGTTTTTGCGAGAGAGATCCTCGACTCGCGTGGCAACCCGACCGTGGAGGTCGATGTGACCCTGGAATGTGGTATTATGGGCCGTGCAGCCGTTCCGAGCGGCGCCAGCACCGGTGAGAACGAAGCCCTCGAGCTCCGTGACGGCGACAAAGCCCGTTATCTGGGCAAGGGTACGCTGAAGGCCGTGGCCAATGTCAACGAGCGGATCGCTCCCGTCATCGAAGGCATGAGCGTCCTCGACCAGCGCGCCATCGACCAGAAGATGATCGAACTAGACGGCACGCCCACCAAGAAGAATCTCGGTGCCAACGCCATCCTCGGTGTCTCGCTCGCCTGCGCCCACGCTGCAGCCAACTACCTGGAGATCCCCCTCTATCGCTACATCGGCGGTACCAATACCTATGTGCTTCCCGTCCCGATGATGAACATCATCAACGGCGGTGCGCACTCCGACGCTCCGATCGCTTTCCAGGAATTCATGATCCGTCCGGTCGGTGCCTGCTGCGAGAAGGAAGCCATCCGCATGGGTGCCGAGGTGTTCCACAACCTGGCCAAGCTGCTGAAGAAACGCGGCCTGAGCACCGCGGTCGGTGACGAAGGCGGTTTCGCTCCCGCGCTCAACGGTATCGAAGACGCCCTGCAGATTATCTGCGACGCCATCAAGGCCGCCGGTTACGAACCGGGCAAGGACGTGAAGATCGCCATGGACTGCGCCGCCAGCGAATTCGCCACCTGCGAAGACGGCCAGTGGTACTATGACTACCGCCAGCTCAAGGACGGCAAGAAGAAAGACCCCAACGGCAAGAAGCTCACCGCTGCCGAGCAGATCGACTACCTCGAGGAACTCATCAACAAGTTCCCGATCGACTCCATCGAGGACGGCCTGGACGAGAACGACTGGGACAACTGGGTGAAACTCACCGAGCGCATCGGCGACCGCTGCCAGCTCGTGGGCGACGACCTCTTCGTGACCAACGTCAAGTTCCTGGAGAAAGGCATCAAGATGGGTGCCGCCAACTCCATCCTGATCAAGGTCAACCAGATCGGTTCCCTCTCCGAGACCCTCGACGCCATCGAGATGGCCCACCGTCACGGTTACACCACCGTCACGAGCCACCGTTCCGGCGAGACCGAAGACACGACCATCGCCGACATCGCCGTGGCCACCAACAGCGGCCAGATCAAGACCGGTTCGCTCTCGCGTACCGACCGCATGGCCAAGTACAACCAGCTCATCCGCATCGAGGAGCAGCTCGGCGAGCGCGCCCGCTACGGTTTCACGAAGCTTCGCTAAACAAGGCGTTTGAAAAGAAAACGTCCTGCTGTTGAGCAGGACGTTTTTTTTATTTGTCTTTTTTGTCGGTCCGGTAGGCGTCGAGTGCCGTCACTTGTTTCAGGGTGACTTCGTGCAGCGGATAATCCGTGCCCTGGAGCAAGTCGGCATAGTCGAAGTACCGTGCCAGCATCTTGTCCTGTCCCTTTTTGTAGTACACGTCCACCAGCGCCCCGCCGGGTTTCCAGGCCGGTTTCAAATCCAGCCTGTCCGTTTTCCCGTCGAGATAGGCGAGGATTTCGTCCTTGTTGTCGCGCGAAAGCGGAATCTCTTTCAGTCGGAAAAGCCCTTTCTGGCCTTTAATCCGGTATCCGTGGAGGTAGAACGGGGCCAGCATGGCACCGCACATAAGAATCATTACACCGACGGCGACCCATCCTTCGCCCAGAAACAGACAGAGGACGCCAGCCCCGAAGATGGCCGCGAGGACCGCGATGTCCTGCGGCAGGAACGTATTCTTTACCAGATGTTTTTTCATAGCTTTTCGATCAGTTTGTCAGCCCGGGAACCACGCAGTTCGACCAGTTCCGTGCTGGGTTCATACGTATAGTTGGAGAAATCGAAGAGTTGCGCGTATGCCAGCGATGCCGCTGCATTGTAGTACGCTTCCAGACGAATGATGCCCCCTTCGTTCGTGGTGTTGAGTTGCGGCTCCACGTCCTTTCCTTCCAGGAATCCTTTCAAGGATTCCCGGCAGGCGTGGGATACGTCGAACGCTTTTTTCTGGAGGAGCGTATTGTCTCCCTCCCGTTTGTAGCCGCCTTTCCAAAACAGCAGCATGAGGATGCCGCAGGCGGCGATAAAGGCTCCGAGGCCTGTGTTCAGGAAAAAGAGGCCGATTCCGACGGCCACCGTGATGACAGATAGGGTTACGTCTTTGGACGTATGGACTTTTTTCAGTTTGATTTCCATGGTTATAGATTGATAAATAAATGATAGTAATAAGCTCCGAACAAGAGGAGCATGGTGGCGCCCTCCCAGCGGTCGATGCGCTCCCTGCGGCCGGTGTAGGCCCACAGGAGCAGAACGATGACGCTGAGCATCAGCACCAGAAGGTCGGCAGAAGTTACCGAGGCGAAGGAAAGCGGGGTAATCAACGCAGACGACCCCAGGATGAGCAGAATGTTGAAAACATTGGATCCCAGGATGTTGCCTAACGCAAGCTGGTCTTTTCCCCGGAGGGCGGCCACCAGGCTCGTGGCCAGTTCCGGAAGTGAGGTACCGCCAGCCAGGATCGTTACTGCGATGAATTTGTCGCTCACCCCAAGCTGGCGGGCGAGCTCCGTTGCGGAATCTACGAAGAGATGGCCGCCGAAGATGAGCCCGGCAAGGCCGGCGGCGGCCAGCAAGGCAAGGAAGAAGTAGCTGGAGATTAACCGTCTGAGGGATAGTCAATTGTTAAAAGCAGCCCACCCGGGATAAGGGTGGGCTGCTTTTAACAATCTGCTGATTATTAGCGTGTTGTTCTCCAGCGGCCGGCGGGGGCGCCGGCGGGGGCGCCGACGGGAGCGGGGCTCCCGAAGCCGCTGCGGGCAGCTTCTTCGAGGGCGGAGAGGGTGTGGGGGAGCGGGACGGCGCCCGGCATCTTGACGGTGAAGGCCGACGTGCTGTTCCGCCGGATGTCCGGGGCCAGCAAGGCGATGCCCAGACGCTCGAAGACCAGGATGCCTTCCTGTGCATAGTCTGCGTACGGGGCTACGCCCAGCGTGCGCAGCCAGTTGCCGTCCTCTTCGTAAAGCGAGAGGACGATCTGGTAACATTCTTCCGTGCCGTGGACATCATCGGCCGTGGCGTTGCTGCTCTTGTACACCCGCTGCAGGCTGAGCCGGACGGTGCGTTCGTTGTTGGGACCCCAGAAGATGGTTTCGTCGCCGTTCATACTGTAATACGGATCGGAGAAGCGGTCTTCAAAGCGGCAGACCAGGGCGTCGCGGATATCCACTTCGATGCCGTCCGTCCGGGAACGGACATGACAGCTGCGCACATCCTCCATGTGGAAAGGGAAGTGGAAGAGCGGATCGCGCATGGCGTCCCGTTCTTTCCGGGTGTATTGCAGGGAGGATTCCGGCGGGAGGTAGGATGTCACGCCGATGTTGTCGCCTTCGATGATGTCGATCCGCCGTTCGGCGAACCTGCGCGGATCCAGCAGGCGTTCCAGTTCAGTCTGGCGAAGCCCCAGGCCGCCATAGACGTCGCTGTGGTCGATCTGGCGGTTGCCGCTCATTGTCAAGGAGAAGGAGGCGGCCAGCGCATTGGGGTCGTGCATGATCAGCCAGCGCTCTTCTCCTTCCGCCACATAGATGAAGCCATCGTAAGCCTCGGTTTCCAGATAGCCCCAGCGGGAGACTTCTTCCACGAACGAGCCATCAGCCTCATAGAGCAGGGCTTTGAGCGTGTAGTTCTCTCCGCTGAGCGGATCAGCCATCGTATCGGGCGTGCCCGTCTCCGCCAGGAAAGGCTCCAGGCGGAGAAAACGGCCGTAGCCCCAGTCCAGCCGCAGGTCGCGGCACGAGGCCGTCCGGGCAGAACGCATCTCCATCTGCTTGACCTGGTTGTGGTGCAGGCGGATGCCGATGCAGCCGCTGTGCCAGGCCGCGGCGCGGACCGGATCGTCCATCGGGTCGTAGGGGATGATGGCGCCCGGCTGCCGGTAGGATTCTCCGCGCAGAAGGTCGGCGTTCCAGCTGGTCCGCGTGAAATCGACGTCGAGGGTGCGGAATCCGTCGCCGTGATGCGAGATGGCCAGGTATTCGAAAGGCAGCAGCACTGCGCCCTGCTCACTGACCACGCCCGTGAGCCCGCTCAGGGCCGATTTGGCGATGCCTGTACCGCCGCTGAAACTGGGCGCTGAGAGGAACTGCGGCGGGAAAATCTCCTGTCCGTCCATGTCATAGACGCCCCAGAGCGGAATCCCTTCCAGCAGTTCGTCCTGCGACGGACGCTGGGCCGTGATCAGGCCGCCTTTCTTGGGGATGTTCACCGACTGGCAGTCAACCGGGACGATGATCCGGCCGGAGCGGTCGGCTACGCCGTGCAGTTTCGTCTTGCCCTCCTTGCGGATGACTTCGCAAAGGCCGTTCTTGTCAAATTTCTTGATATCGTCATATTCGGCCGGCAGGATCATCTGGCCGTCCGCGTCAATCAGCCCCTTCTTGCCATCGAGGGTGACCTCGGCGAAACCGTCGTTGAAACGGGAGGCGCCGTCGAAACGCGGTTCGATGACCCAGGTCTTGTTCTTGGCCTGGTAGCCGTATTTTTTCGTCTGCTTGTCCCGGACCGGTTTGAGATCCTGGGCCGCGGCCTGAAAGCTGCAGCAGAAGGCCAGCAGTAAAAGTATCTTGGCGGGTAAGTTTTTGATTTTCATGATTTTATATGTTTTCCCTATGCGTGCGTATGTATAGGCGGTTTTTGCAAGTAGCTGTCTATCAGTTCGTTTTGTGTCAGCGTCAGGCGGCCAGCGCCCAGGCGGCAAATCCGACAAGCAGGGCGACGATGCAGTTGATGAGTTTGGCACGGAGGAAGGCGCCTTTTGATTCGGCCAGCAGCGGCAGGGAGGCGTGGCCGTCCTGCGAGATACAGCTGGCAATCAGGACGGGCGCGGGAATGACCCCGGCGGCGAAGAGGGTGACGAAGATCAGGTGCGGTCCCGATTCGGGAATGATGCCGATGAGGGTCGCCAGCAGGATCATCAGCGGGATGTTGGCGCTGATCCACTGGCTGATGTCGAAGACTTCCGTGATGAAGCCCAGCGCGATGAGCACGCCGAACGTCCAGGCGAAGATCTTGGGAACGTGCCGGACGATGATGTGGTGCCACAGGTGTTCCTCCACGAAATGGTCGGAGCCGAAGACCGTGACGCCCAGCATGACCAGGCTGACAGCGGCGAAGAGCATATTCATCCAGTCTTCGCTCAGCAGGTTGAATCCGCCGTGTTCCGCTTCTTCCATCCCTTCGTGTTCATGCTCCAGCATGCCGGTCGCCAGGGCGACGATGTAGAGGGCGATCCCGATGAAAAGGATGCCGCGTTTCCAGGTCAGCAGATGCCGTCTGCTTTTCTTCCCCTCGTCCGCGTCCTTGCGGGCCGCTTCGTGCTCGTGTTCGTGCAGGTCTTCTTCATGCAGATGCATTTCGTCGCAGGACTTGAGGGTGTAGGGTTTCAGTCCGAGCCGGGGACCGACATAATCGATCAGTACGCCGGTGAGGATGCCGATGACCAGGATCAGGAGGGAGAGCCACAGGGCTTTTCCCGGGAAGAGGGTCAGCATCACGAAGGCTTCGTCGCCCGAGGTGGCGATCATCATTGCGACAAGGGCTCCGAAGCTGATCATTCCGTGCGAAAAGAGCGAGACCGAAGCGAAGCCGCCCATGCAGCCCGGAATCCAGCCCAGCAGGGCGGAAACGACGATCTGCCCGAATTTCGAGCCGCGCAGCCGCTCGAAGAAACGGCCTCCCGAGGTGATGTTCAGGCTCTCGATCATCATCATCATCATCACCACCATGCCGGTGATGAGCACGGCCGCCCGAAGGGCGTCCAGAAGAATGTCTGCGATATCCATATCCTAACCTTGTCCTTGTGATTTGGGGTTGATGAAACCGTCGGCGGGATTCCAGCCCTGAATGGCCTCGTTCAGCGTGCGGACATAAAATGCGCCCCCGCAGTTGATGTAGATCCGGTTCTTCCACAGGCAGATCGCCGTGGCCGTTTCCCGGACTGCCGGCAGGTTGAGGATGGCCCGGACGCGACCGTTCTGGTCGCAGACCTGGATGCCGAAGGGCGTCAGTACATAGAGGTTGCCGAGCGTGTCGAAGGCCAGGTCGCGGGCGATGGGGCCTTCCAGGCTGTGATTGTCCGGGTTATGCAGCCAGTAGAACTGCTCGCGTGCCGTACGGCTTCCGTCGGGCCGGACGATGGCGCTGCAGAGCCAGTTGGATTGCGCTTCGACGGAAATCTCGAGTTTGCCGGACGGATAGAGGAGTTCCGTCACGGGAAGGGCGAGTTTTTCCCGGACGGCAGCGGCGATGTCCCGCGTCCCGACGGGGGACCAGTTGCGGGATTCGGGCTTTTCGGGCAGCAGTTGCTGCAGCATGTCGTTGCGGGAGGTGCCGGCCTTGACGGGCATCGGCCAGCCCTTCCAGAGCCAGCGCATGGCGTCGGGGAACATCCGGGTTCCGTGCCAGATGCTGTGGCCGCCGCGGTCCCAGTGGGCGATTTCTTCGTATCCGGCGAAATCCAGGGCCGATTCCATCAGCAGGTTCTGCTCCCACCATTCGCCGAAGAGGGGATTCCAGGCGTCTTTCATGCCGTCCTGCAGGAAAATGCGGATGGGCTTGGGCTCGTATTTGCGGACGAGGGCCGGGTAGTCGTTGCCGCCGCGCATGGCGACATAGGTTCCGACGGAACTATAGACGCGGTGGAAGAGGTCGGGCCGGAAGAAGGCCGCCGTAAAGGCGGCGATGCCGCTGCTGCTGGCGCCGCAGATGGCCCGGTCGTCCGGATTGTGCGACAGCCGGACCGGCCGCCCGTCTGGGGTGACCATCTTTTCGACCATCGGCAGGATTTCCGTCTCGAGGAAGCGGGCGAAGGTTCCGTCGGTCCGGTCGAATTCGTTGCTGCGGTTGTAGCGCAGGACGTTTCCGTCGCTGTCGTACGAGACGCCCGGCTGGACGAAGACCCCGATGGTCACCGGCATCTCGCCGCGGGCGATCAGATAGTCCATCACCGTGGTGGCGTTGAAGAGGATGCCGTCGAGCCCGACCAGCAGGCAGGCGGGCGTGACGCCGTCGTACTGCACCGGCACATAGACCTGCCATTCCCGGCGGGTCTGGGGATAGATCTCCGACTCGGCGAACGTCCCTTTCAGGATGGTTCCGCGCAGCGAGTCGGCCACCGGTACAAAGGCCGGATCGTCGGGATACTGCGCATTGTGCCGCAGCTCCTGCGCCCCCAGATTCACGACGGCCAGCCCTGCCAGGAATACCATCGTCAAGATTTGTAGCAAGCGTTTCATCGTTGTTGCGCTGGTATGATATTATTATGGTTTTGCCGGAATTGTGCGGATATATGCCTTGAAGACCTTAGCCACCCTCGGCTTTTAGAGGGAGGGGCCCAAAGCCCTGGCTTTGGGAGGGGTCGAGCGGAGCGAGACGGTCTGAAAGGCATATATCCGCACAATGGAGGCGAAACAACTATTTTATAAATCTTTAATATAGCACCGTGCACGCTTGTGCAGACGGTTCTCGAAGCGGTTCCACATATTCTGGACGCTGTTGTTGTCCTCGAGTTCCCGGGTGGTTTCCAGGTGCTTGATGCCGTAGCTCTTGACCGCCGGGGCGATCTTGTCGAAGATCATGGCGTTGAGCCCCTTGTTCTTGTACTGGTCGGCGATGCCGATCAGCAGCAGGTCGAGCGTGTCGTTGTGCCGGATGGCGTGCAGCACGTGGAGGAAGCCGAAGGGGAAGAGGTGTCCCCGGCATTTCTGCATCGCCTTCGACAGCGAAGGCATACTGATGCCGAAAGCAACGACCTTCTCGCTCTCGTCGAGAATCACCGACACGAAATCCGTGTTCAGGTTCGGGACGAACTGGTTGATGAGGTCGTTCACCTGGCCTTCCGACAGCTCTGAGAAACCGTGGATGTTGCGATACGTCTCGTTGAGCAGCCGGGCGCACTGCGGGAAGTAGGACAGCATCTTCTTCTTCGTGCTGATGTCGGCCTGGTGCAGCTTGTAGCGCGTGGCGACCAGCTTGGCCGTGCGACCGAACCATTCCGTGATGTTGTCGGGCATCGTCACGCTGAATTCCACCCAGTCGGTGTCTTTCGCATACCCCCTGCGCAGCAGCTGCGGCTCGTAATAGGGGAAATTGTATTTACCGTAAGCCGTCGGCAGTTCGTCGAAACCGGCGACCAGCACGCCCGACGCATCGAATTCGAGGAAGCCCAGCGGCCCGTTCATCACCTTCATCCCTTTTCCGCGGGCCCAGGCCTCGACCGTGTCGAAAAGCGCGTCCACCACCGTGTCGTCGTCGATGAAATCCATGAAACCGAAACGGGCGTAATCGACACCGGTCTTCCGGTTGTACTGGTGGTTGATGATGCCGGCGATCCGGCCGACGATGGCGCCCTTCTCATCGCGGGCAAGCCAGTATTTTCCCTCACAGAATTCAAAGGCATGGTTCTTCTTCGGATCGAGCGTGTCGCGGTCCCCGCTTTCCAGGGTCGGAACGTAATACTTGTTGTCTTTGTAGAGTTCATTCGGATAATGGACGAACGCCTTCAGGTCTTTTCTCGTAACGACTTCTTGGATGGTTACTTTCATGGGTTCAGTATATTATTGTATTATTTCTTGTTATCAGCTGCCATTTCTTCGCGCAGGGCCCGCCCCGTCCAGGTGTCGGCTTGCGCGAGTGTTTCCGGCGTGCCTTCGAAAACCACCTCGCCGCCCGCGGCACCCGCGTCCGGCCCCAGGTCGATCACCCAGTCGGCGGCCCGGATCACATCGAGGTTGTGCTCCACCACGAGGATGGAATGTCCCCGGTCCACCAGGGCACGGAAAGCGGTCAGGAGCTTGTCGATGTCGTGGAAATGCAGGCCGGTGGTCGGCTCGTCGAAAACGAAGAGGATGGACCCTTTCGCCTCGAAATCCTTCTGCAGGAACGAAGCCAGTTTGATGCGCTGGCTTTCGCCGCCGCTGAGCGAACTGCTGCGCTGCCCCAGGCTGACATAGGAAAGCCCCACGTCCACCAGCGGCTGCAGCCGTTCGGCGATGCGCCGGGCCAGCGGTTCTTTCTGGGCGCCGAAAAAGGCGATGGCATCCTCGACGCTCATGTCCAGGACGTCGCTGATGTTCTTGCCCTGATATTTGACTTCCAGGATGTCGCTTTGGAAGCGTTTGCCGCCGCAGGTCTCGCAAACCATCTCGACATCCGCCATGAACTGCATCGGGATGCGGATCACGCCCTCGCCCAGACACTCGGGGCAGCGCCCGCCGTCGATGTTGAAGGAGAAATGCGAATGGCCGTAGCCGTTCATCTTGGCGTAGGGCTGCTCCGAGAAGAGTTTCCGGATATCATCGTACACCTTCAGATAGGTGACGGGGTTTGAGCGCGAACTCTTGCCGATGGGGTTCTGGTCGATGTATTCGATGGCGCTGATCTTGCCCAGGTCGCCTCGGAGTTCCTTGTAGATGCCCGGCTTGCTGCCGATCTGGTTCAGGTGGCGGTAGATGGCGGGGTAGAGGATGTCGCCCACCAGCGAACTCTTGCCGCTGCCGCTGACACCCGTCACGACGGTCAGGCAGCGGAGCGGGAACTTGACGGAGATGTTCTTGAGATTGTTCTCCCGCGCACCGACGACCTCGACGGCGTATTTCCAGCTGCGTTTCTTCTTCGGAATGGGGATCTGCCGCTCGCCCGACAGATAATCGAGCGTCAGGGAATGGGCCCCGGCCGCCAGCCCTTCGGCGATCTTCCCCTGGAAAACGATCCGGCCTCCGTTGACACCGGCATACGGACCGATGTCAATGAGCTGGTCGGCCGCTTCGATGATGTGCCGGTCGTGTTCGACGACGATCACCGTGTTGCCCAGGTCCCGCAGGCGGAGCAGCACGCCGATCAGGCGCTGCGTGTCGCGCTCGTGCAGGCCGATGCTCGGTTCGTCGAGGATGTACATCGAGCCCACCAGGTTGTTGCCCAGGGCACTGACCAGGTTGATGCGCTGGCTTTCGCCGCCGCTGAGCGTATTGGATGCGCGGCTCAGGGTGAGGTAGGAGAGCCCCACTTCGCAGATGTACTGCAGCCGCGAGCGGATCTCGCGCAGCGGCCGCTCCGCGACCGTGCGGTCGTAGTCGTCGAGCTGCAGCGCGTCAAAGAACGCGGCCAGCTCGCCGATGGGCATCGTCATCAGTTCGTGGATGTTCCGCCCTCCGACCTTCACATACAGGGCCTCGGGCCGGAGCCGCGAGCCGCCGCAGGCGTGGCAGGTGGTCTTGCCGGAGTAGCGGCTGAGCATATATTTGTACTGGATCTTGTAGCGCTGGCTCTCGACCCACTTGAAGAAGGGGTCGATGCCCGTAAAGTATTCGTTGCCCTTCCAGAGGAGCTGCTTCTGCTCGCTGGTGAGCTCGATATAGGGTTTGTGGACCGGGAAATCGAATTTGTAGGCATTCATCACCAGCTCGTCGTTGAGCTGTTTCATCACCTCGCCCCGCCAGCAGGCGATGGCGCCCTGGTAAACGCTGAGCGTCGGGTCGGGGATGACCAGGCTCTCGTCGATGCCGATCGTCTTGCCGTATCCGCCGCAGACCGGGCAGGCGCCCAGCGGACTGTTGTAGCTGAACAGGTGTTCGGTCGGCTGCTCGAAGCGGATGCCGTCGGCCTCGAAGATATTCGAGAAATTGCGGACGCCGGCTTGTTCGTTCCAGACGGAGAGATAGCCGTTTCCCCGGGTGAAGGCGGTCTGGACCGAATCGAGGGCGCGGCTGACCGTATCCTCGTCGTCATCGACGCTGAGCCGGTCCACCAGCAGCATCCATTCGTCCTGGAAGTCGTCGATGTGCTGCAGGGCTTCTTCCATCTTCACGTAGCGGCCTTCGCGCGTGGCCAGGCGCGTGAATCCTTCTTCCTTGAGACCGAGCAGTTTCTCGACCTTGCCGTCTTCTTTCCAGCGGATGTCGGCCAGGATCAGGACCGTCGTGCCCTTTTCCAGCGCACAGATATAATCCACCACATTCTTGGCGCTGTCGCAGCGGACCTCGCGGCCCGAGACGGGGGAGTAGGTCTTGCCGATGCGGGCGAAGAGCAGGCGCAGGTGGTCGTAGATTTCCGTCGAAGTCCCGACAGTCGAGCGGGGATTGCGGGTGGTGACCTTCTGCTCGATGGCGATGGCCGGCGGGATGCCGGTGATCAGGTCCACGTCGGGTTTGTTCATCCGGCCCAGGAACTGGCGGGCGAACGATGAGAGGCTTTCCGCGAAGCGGCGCTGCCCCTCGGCGAAAAGCGTGTCGAAGGCCAGCGAACTCTTGCCGCTGCCGGAGATGCCCGTGATGACCACGAGTTTCCCGAGCGGGATGTCCAGATCGATATTCTGCAGGTTGTTAACCCTGGCGCCTCTTATGTGTATCTCCTTTTTCTCCATCTTTTGTCTTGCTGTCCTTCGGATCTTTCCGCTCTCGCCAGCGGACTTCGATGACCCGATAGGGATAGTTTCCGCGAAGCCGCGCCGCGTTGGGGCAGTCCTCGCGGTGAATCTTGATGCCGTCCCGGATGGTGACGAAGCCGAAGATCGGGTCGCCCCAGGCAGGCGTGCAGCACTTGGCCGGCTTGAGGTCCACGCCCTTGAGCTTGCGGTCGATCACGAAGTCGCCGCTGTCCACGCCGGCGAAGGGCGCTTTCTCCGCGTGCTCGGCCCCGGCGCTCCGGGCCGCCTCTGCGGCCTGCTCGGCTTCCAGCTTGTGCTGCAGGTATTCCTTGACCAGCGCCACATCGTACTGGCCGTTGCCGATGGCGCCGAAAAATTCGTTCAGGTTGCCGAACTTGTTGCGTTTGGCCAGGATGGCCAGGTCGGCGTCGGTGATGACCAGTTTCCAGTTCTTCAGGCGCCGGGCCAGCAGTTCCTTGCCCACGGCCGCGCGGGCGTTCTCTTCTTCCTTGAGTTTCTGCTTGATCTTGCTCCGGGCCTTCGACGAGACCACGAAATTGAGCCAGTCTGCCGTCGGCTTCTGGTTCTTGCTGCTGATGATCTCCACCACGTCGCCGGTGTGGAGCTTCTCGCGGATCGAGCACATCTTTCCGTTGACCCGGGCGCCGGTGCAGCGCAGGCCGAGGTTGGAGTGGATCTCGAAAGCGAAATCGAGCACGGTGCTGCCTGCGTGCAGCTGCCGCAGGTCGCCGGTCGGGGTATAGACGAGCAGTTCCTCGAGTGCGATCGAGGCGTGCTCGTATTTTTCTTCTTCGCTGCTCTGCATCAGGTTGCGCACCTGGTTGAGCCAGTGGGTGAGGTGGTCTTTCCCGCCCTTGATGCCCTTGTACGACCAGTGGGCGGCGCCGCCCTGCTCGGCGATGTAGTCCATCCGCGTGGTGCGGATCTGCACTTCCACGGGCAGGCCTTCCTTCGTGCGGACGGTGGTGTGGAGCGACTCGTAGCCGTTGTCGCGCGGCTTGGAGATCCAGTCGCGCAGGCGCCGGGTGTCGGGCTCATATTCCTCCGTCACCAGCGAATACACTTTCCAGCAGAGGGCCTCCTCCTCGGCGTGGCTTCCGTCACAGGCGATGATGAAGCGCATCGCGAAAAGGTCATACACCTTGTCGAAGGAGATCTGCTGGGCCTGCATCTTCTTCCAGATGGAATAGGGGCTCTTGGTCCGGGCCTTGAGCGTATAGCGGATGCCTTCCCGGTCCAGCTTGTCCTTGAGCGGGTTGATGAAGCTGCGCACCAGGGATTCGCGCTGCGGCTCGGTTTCCTTGATCTTGCGGACGATCTCCTTGTAGCGCTCGGGCTCGGTGAATTTCAGGAAGATGTCTTCCAGTTCGCTCTTGATGCGGTACAGCCCGAGCTGGTGGGCCAGGGGGATGTAGAGCATCATCGTCTCCATCAGCTTCTTGGTGCGCTTGCCCGGGGGGAGGATGCTGATCGAGCGCATCACTTCCAGGCGGTCGGCCAGTTTGATCAGGATCACGCGCGGGTCGGTGGAGTAGGAGATGATGAGCTTGCGGTAGCGCTCTTCGTCGAGGTTGGCTTCCTGCAGCTGGATGTTCGAAATATTGTTGAGGCCTTCGACAATCTCGATGATGTCGGCGGGATATTCGGCGCGGAACGACTCCAGCAGGGGCGTCTTGTTGAGCTCGCTGGCACGGGATACCTGGAAACGGTTGGCTTCGTGCAGCAGCGTCGCGGTCACGGCGTCAGCCCTGAGGCCGATCTCTTTCCAGACGATATGGGCCACGGCGAGCGGATGCTCGATGAAGGGGTGGCTGTTGCTGCGCATCTTGCCTTGCAGGGCCTCGTCGGCCGCCTCATAGGCAGCCAGGACCAGGGTCCTTTCGCTGTCGGAAAAGTCTGACAGCATCTCCTGCAGTTTTCGGGGTAGGCTCGTTTTCATCGTTTTCCAGCTAAGGTTTCCAAAGCCCGCATCTCATCGCGCCAGCGGGCGGCTTCCAGGAAGTCGAGCTGCGCGGCGGCGGCTTCCATCTTGCGGCGTGCGGCTGCGATGGCAGCCTGCAGTTCGCCGGGTTTCATCCGGGCGATGACCGGATCTTCTTCCAGGCAGCGGACCCTTTCGTCGAGGGATTCGGGATAGTCGCGGCCGGTCTGCACGGCGCTGCGGGCGGAAACGCCCACCTGGGTCGGCACGATGCCGTGCGCCTCGTTGTAGGCCATCTGCTTGGCCCGGCGGCGGTTGGTCCCGTCGATGGTGGCCTGCATCGAATCGGTGATCTTGTCGGCATACATGATCACGCGCCCGTTCACGTTGCGGGCGGCCCGGCCGGCTGTCTGGGTGAGGCTCCGGTCGGAACGCAGGAATCCCTCCTTGTCCGCATCCAGGATGGCGACCAGCGACACGGTGGGCAGGTCGAGCCCCTCGCGCAGCAGGTTGACGCCCACCAGCACGTCGAAGCGGCCGGCCTTGAAGTCGTCCAGGATCTCGACCCGTTCGAGCGTATCGACATCCGAATGGATGTAGCGCGTGCGGATCTCGAGCCGCGTGAGATATTTTTCCAGTTCTTCGGCCATCCGCTTGGTCAGCGTGGTGACCAGCACGCGCTCGTCCTTTTCGACCCGGATCTGGATCTCTTCCAGCAGGTCGTCGATCTGGTTCTGGATCGGGCGCACTTCGATGGGCGGGTCGAGCAGGCCCGTGGGCCGGACCACCTGCTCCACGACCACGCCGCCGGACTGTTCCAGTTCGTAGTCGCCGGGTGTGGCGCTCACGAACAGCCGCTGGCCCACCAGCGCCTCGAATTCATCGAAACGCAACGGCCGGTTGTCGGCGGCCGCCGGCAGCCGGAATCCGTATTCGATGAGCGTCTGCTTGCGGCTGCGGTCGCCGCCCGACATCGCCCGGATCTGCGGCACCGTGACGTGGCTCTCGTCGATGAAGGTCAGGAAGTCGTCCGGGAAATAGTCGATCAGGCAGAACGGCCGCATCCCGGCGCTCCGCCCGTCGAAATAGCGCGAATAGTTCTCGATGCCGGGGCAGTAGCCCACTTCCTTGATCATCTCCAGGTCGTATTCCACACGGGTCTTGAGCCGCTTGGCTTCCAGGTGCTTGCCGATTTCCTCGAAATAGGCGCACTGCTGCATCATGTCGTCCTGGATCGTGGCGATGGCGCTGCGCGTCCGCTCTTTCGAGGTGACGAAGTTGTTGGCCGGGTAGATCGAGATCTCCCGGAGGAATTCGAGCGTGGCGCCGCTCACCGGATCGATCATCTCGATCGACTCGATCTCGTCGCCGAAGAAGACGACCCGGCAGCCATAGTCGCCATAGGCGATGAAAATATCGACACTGTCGCCCTTGACGCGGAACGTGCCGCGCTTGAATTCCGCCTCGTTGCGGGAATACAGCGCATCGACCAGGGCGTAGAGGAACTTCTGGCGGCTGAGCTTCTGGCCGGTTTCGATGTGGACGGTCGTCTCGTGGAAATCGTCGGGATTGCCGATGCCGTACAGGCAGGAGACCGATGAAACCACCACGATGTCGCGCCGGCCCGACAGCAGGGCGGAGGAAGCGCTCAGCCGGAGCTTCTCGATCTCGTCGTTGATGCTCAGGTCTTTCTCGATGTAGGTGTCTGTGGTGGGGAGATAGGCCTCGGGCTGGTAGTAATCGTAATACGAGACGAAATACTCCACCAGGTTCTTCGGGAAGAAATTCTTGAACTCGCTGTACAGCTGGGCCGCGAGCGTCTTGTTGTGGCTCAGGATGAGCGTGGGGCGGTTCAGCTGCGCAATGACATTCGCCATCGTGAAGGTCTTGCCCGAGCCGGTCACGCCCAGCAGCGTGGTGGCGGGATTCCCCTCGCGGATCGACGCGACGATCTGCCGGATGGCCTCAGGCTGGTCTCCGGTCGGCTTGTATGGCGCTGTCAGTTCGAAATTCATCGGCTAATGGTTAATGACTTGCAGGTATAGCGTCAAAAACCCATAGCCGCCCGTGGCTCTGTGAACGGGAGGGGCCCAATCGCTTGCGATTGGGAGGGATAGCGCCGTAGGCGCGTAGGTTTTTGAGGCTATACCTGCGGGTCATTATCGTTTGTTCTTTTTATTCGTGACACGCCCTTCGGACTGGGCGACGTTCTGGAGGTATTCTTCGAGGCCTGCGACGACCTTTTCGGCGATCTGGCGATGGGTGGCCGGGTCGGCGAGCATCTCCTCGTCAGGCAGGCTGCTCATGAAGAGACATTCCACCAGGGCGTTGGGATATTCGGTCGGCGCATTGAGCGAGAAATTGAAATTGCCCGTCAGGCCGTAGCAGGGCACGTTCAGCTCCAGCATGTGCTTGAGCAGCGTGGCGGCCAGCTCCCGGTTGGTGATGTACTTGTAGTACGTACTGGTTCCCATCGGCACGAGCGGCGAACCGCCGGCATTGTTGTGGATCGAAACCATCAGGTCGATGTCGGCTTCGCGGAAGGTCTTCTTGCGCTGGAGCATCGACAGGTTGCTGTCGTCCGCGCGGCTGAGCACCACCTGGGCGCCCTTCTTGCGCAGGAGCTTTTCGATCTCCTTGACGATGCTCAGGTTGACCTCGCTTTCCTTGAGGCCGGTGGTGCTGACGGCACCCGGCAGCTCGCCGCCGTGGCCGGCGTCGAGTCCGATCCGCATGCCCTTCAGGCTGAGATCCTTCGGCGAATGCCGTACCTCGATGATCAGGCTGTTGCCCTCATAGAAGACCGCATAGCCCCAGCAATGCTTCTCCTTGAGCTTGATGACCAGCCGGAGAATGTCGCTGTCAACCTGCTGCAGGTCCACGTAATCGACCATGCCCAGCTCGTTGTACTGCGAGACCCAGTTGCTGTTGTTCATTGCGCCGAACACATCGACGGCGATGGTCGTCGGGTCGAGCGAGACCGTAGAGGCATAGGGGAGCCGCTCGGGCAGCGAGAGCCGGATCCGGTCGCGGCTGCCCTGATTCGAAATGCCGATGTTGTTGGTATTGACGATGTGGCTGCTCCGGGGCGACATTTCCACGTCTTCCTGGTGGATATAGGCGAAACGGTTGGCCGAAAGCTGCACTTTGTAGAGATTGTCGATCTGTCCGACGACCTTGAGCACGATGCCCGGATCCAGGAAACCCATCTTCGAGCCTCCGAGCCGGTCGGTGCCGCTGCCGTACTGCAGATACGCATTCTCACGGGTCTCCACGAAGAAGAGCCGGTCTTGCAGCTGCGGCGCCGGCGCCGGACGGTCCATGCGGCCGCCGCTGCGTTCCCCGTAGTAGATGCTGAACTTCTTCGTTTCGACGTTCGTACCCTGGAAGATGGTCACTTCCACCGGATTGTCACCTTTCTGGAGCTTGAGCTCCCGGCCGAAGGTGCCGGTCTTGTACACCTTGACCTGCTCGCCGTTGACCGCGGCCAGGTTGCCGGGGTCGGTGATGCAGACCAGGTAATACTTGCTGTTGTAAACCGTGTCCCGGCTCGACTGGGGGGCACGCTTGAACGTGATTTCGCCCGAGGCGGCGAACTGGATCAGCAGCAGGGCTGCGGCAAGGATCGTGCGTAGGTGTTTCATAGTATGCTGTTGTTGCTTGTTCAAACCTTCGTTCACGCCCGCGCGCGTAACGCGAACCGACAAAGATACGAAATATCTTGGATTTTTTCCCTATATTTGACCGACCAATTTGTCAAACCATGATCAAGGACATTTACCTGGCGGGCGGCTGCTTCTGGGGCGCCGAACATTTTTTCCGGCAGATTGACGGCGTCGTCTCCACCGAAGTGGGCTTCGCCAACGGCCATACGGCCAATCCCAGCTACAAGGAAGTCTATACCGATACCACCGGCTATGCCGAAACGGTCCACGTCCGGTACGACCGGGAACGGGTAGGGCTCCGTTTCCTGCTGAAGATGTTTTTCAAGGCCATCGATCCGACCTCGCTCAACAAACAGGGTGAAGATGAAGGGACGCGCTATCGCACGGGCATCTACTACAGCGACCCGGCCGACCTGGAGACCATCCGGACCGTTTTTGCGCAGGAACAGGCAAAATACGACAAGCCCCTCGTCGTCGAAGTCGAAGCGCTCCGCAATTTCTACAAGGCCGAGGAATACCATCAGGATTACCTCGAAAAGAATCCCGACGGCTACTGCCACCTGCCGCTCGAACTGTTCCGCTTCGCCCGCGAGGCCCGGCCCGAGACCGACTGACCCGAGACTGGCTAAACCAGCGCCTGGGCGTCGGTATGCCGGGCGAAAGCCTCGGCAGCCTCGCAGCGGCATTCGATGCCGCGGAAACGCTCCATCGGCTCGTGCCAGCCTTCCATCACTTCTTTCAGCTGCTGGCTTTCGTGACAGTAGCAGGCGCGGTGCTTCCGGGCACGGACCTTCGTGATGTCCACCCAGTGGGTAGGGCGGAACATCTGGGTCTGGACGCCCGTCATCACTTCGAAATAGAACAGCTCGAAGCAGCGGTCGAGCCGCCGCCAGGCATCGACCACCAGCATGCCGCAGACGGCGTGGTCGCGGTGCCCGTCGATGGGCCAGTGGGTGATGACCACGTCGGGCTTCTCGCGCTCGAGCAAGTCGCGCATTTCCTTGTAACGGGCCTGGTTGATCTCCGTGGCGCCGTCCACCTGGTCCATGAAGACGTGGCTGCATCCCGTCACGGCGCAGGCATTGGTACATTCCACCACGCGGATGGCGGCCGCTTCCTCGTGGCTCTTGCCCGGGATGCCCGCTTCACCGCGCGTCAGGTACACGCAGACCACTTCGTGCCCGGCTTCCTTCAGCAGGCAGATCGTGCCGCCGGCGCCGGTCTCCGGATCGTCGGGATGCGCCCCGATGACCAGGATTTTCTTTTTCTGCGATTTTTTCAGTTTGCCGGCTTCTCCGGCCTTTGCCAGCGGAATGCCGCCCAGGATGCTCAGGGCGGCTGCGCTGCCCGTGGCTTTCAGCATCGTTCGTCTGTCCATGGTCTTTTGCCTTTTATTCTCCAAAAATAATGATATTTTTTCTACATTCGTACCCTGAAATTCAGAACCTGTCATGAAACGTGATTATTTCGAAGGGGCCGACGTGGCCGTAACTGTTTGTGCCAAAGACGGTACGATCTTGGATATGAACCAGAAATCCCGAAAGACCTTCCTGCGTCCGGGACAGCCGGAGATCCTGGGCAACAATGTGTTGGACTGCCATCCGGAACCGGCCCGCACGATGCTTGCCGACATGCTGGCGCATCCCCGCACGAATGTCTATACGGTGGAGAAGGAGGGGGTCAAGAAACTGATCTTCCAGACGCCCTGGTATGATGAGGGGGAATATGCCGGCTTTATGGAGCTGTCGATGGTCCTGCCCGAGGTCATTCCGAATCGGGTCCGCAAATCTCCTGCATCTGCTCGTTGACCTGCACGATCTCTTCGAGCAGGTTGTAGAGCCCGTCTTCCGAGAGGACGCCCCGCTTCATTTCCTGCGGGACCAGCCCGGCTTCGTCCGCCTCGAAATCTTCCTTCCAGGCGCCGCTGTCGAGATAATCGGTGAGCCGGTCGATATCCACTTTGACGGTTTCATATTGGTCAAGCGCCGCCGCGAGCGACTTCACGGCTTCGGCCGTCCGGTCGAACGCCGCTTCCATGGCAGCAATCCGCTGCAGGGTGAATTCATTCAGTTCCATCGGTAAATGCGTTTCTTACAAATTTACGCTTTTTTTTTCTTATTTTTGCGCATAAACGATGCGTAAGGATATGACATATCGCAAATGGTTTGCGGCGGCGGCCTTCCTGCTGCTGGCTTTTTCGGCGGCCTATGCGCAGATGCCGGCACCATCCCGTGCCTTCTGCCCGGTTCCTCCGGTGGACAGCACGCTGCTGCGGGGCGAGGCGGCCCGCGACAATCTCTGGCCCGGATTCGGAACGGGCTCGCGCCGTCAGGCCGACATGGCTTCGGCCACGGCGTTCCGCACGGCTGACATCCTGGGCTTCGCCCTGACGGGCGTCGGCGCCGTGGGCCTGACGGCCACGGCCCTGCAGCGCAGCATCGGCGGTCAGGCTTCGATGTTCGCCGGATCGACGAATGCCCCGTATTTCATCTTCGGCGGCGTCGCGCTGGCGGGGGTGGCTACGGTCACCGTCTCCCGCATACTGGCTGTGCGCAAGGCCCGCCAGTACGATATGATTCTCTTCCCGGCTCCCGTTCCAGGCGGTGCCGGCCTTGCACTCAGTATCCGTTTTCCGTAGTTCCGGTCAGAAGCGGAAGCCGACCGACAGGCGGGCCTGCCAGTCCTGCGCGGCGAAACGGGTGTAACCTTCCGGCTTGATCCGGAAACTCGAACTCGAAGACATCTGGTTGACAATGCCGCTCAGGCCCACGGACCAGCGGGATGTCCAGCGGTAGTAGATGCCGGCGCGGGCGGTTCCCGTCACGCCGATGCGGCCGGCGGGCCGGCTGTAGCGGGTGGACGCTCCGTCCGTCCGGATCCGGGTCGAATCGTAGAAGGTCCACATCGGAATCAGGGAGGCGTGCAGCAGCCAGTGGGCTTGCCCCAGGACCAGGTTGTATCCGTATCCGGCGCCGATGGAGAAGCGGTTGTACATCACGTTGGTGACATTCAGGAAGGTTTCGACGGACGTCTGTTTCGAGATGATGTCCGGGCCGGCGTCCAGCACGTCCCAGACTGTCCAGGATGCGGCGGCAATGAAACTGCCGGCGCTGCGCCGCTGGATCTTGGCCTGCTTCATCGCTGCGGCATAGGAGAATCGGGGATTGAAGCTGAAGAACAGGTTGAGGTTGCTGGCCAGCAGCGTCATGTCGCCGGAAGCCGCGTTGCGGAACGTCCCGTCCGGCATTTCCATCCTGCCGCCGAGCCGGCTCGAGGCGCGCAGCGCATATTCGAAGCCGAAACGGCCGTAGCTGGAGAAACCCAGCCCGAAGTTCATCTTGGTGCCGAAAGCTTTCGAAAAGCTCAGGCCCAGGCCGCGGTAGCTCAGGCTCACGCCGACGCGGTTGCTCATGCCGGTCGAAAGCTGGGCCGAGGACGGGCCTTCCGTCCTCAGGTGCAGCCCCTCGGTGTTGAGGAAGGTGCGGGCATCCCAGATGTAGGGATAGCGGTCTATGTAGCTGGTATCCATCCGGGCATAAGCCTTGGCGGAGCGCATTTCCAGAAAATCGTTCAGGTCGGTGAAGAAATTGTCCCTTTTCTGTTTCTGTGACTGTGCAGCGGCGGTCAGGGGCAGGAGACAGCAAAGGAGGAGGACGAATCGTTTCATTTCGCTTGAAATTATGTCAACAAAATTACAAATTTTTTAGCAAAAAAATCCGTATATTTGTAGGTTGTACGAAAACCGAACCTCCCGATGAACAAAAGCATATTCTCCCTGGCCGTGCTTTTGCTGGCCTTTACGGGCGTTGCCCGCGCACAGGAGCCCGACTCCCTTTCCTATTTCCGAGAGATGAACGAGGTACACGACGATGCCGATACCTCCATGATGCTCGTCCGTCCAATCGACACGATCGCCACGGACGACAAATATGTGAAGATCATTCTCTTCAACGACCATACCTGGGACTATATCGAACTGGAACGTCCCGACATCGACACCACCGGCCTGTTCGAGGACTGGGACATTGAGTCGATCCACGCCTTCCGCGACGTGAAGGTGGCCGATCTGCCCGAATCCGTGGATTTGCTGCTGGTTGACTCGTCCCACCAATTCGTGGCGCCCATGATCGGCCGCCGCAGTTCTACCTTCAAATACCGCAGGGGACGGCCCCACAACGGCGTGGACCTCCCGCTGCGTATCGGCGACACGATCCGCTCTCCGTTCGACGGCGTGGTCCGCTATGTCGGCGGCGGCAAGGCGACGGGCGGTTATGGCAACCTGGTCGTGATCCGCCATCCCAACGGGCTGGAGACCTATTACGGCCATCTGTCGGAGCGGCTGGTCGTGGAGAATGACATCGTCGCGGCCGGCGAGCCCATCGGCCTGGGCGGCAGCACCGGACGGAGCACCGGCCCGCACCTCCATTTCGAGACCCGCTACATGGGAAAACCCTTCGATCCCGAGCGCGTGATCAATTTCGACAACGGGACCCTGCGTGATACCCTGCTGACCCTCAAGCGGCATTTCTTCAACATCGGCTCCCACTACGGGATGACCGACAAGCAGTCCAAGAACGTCACGGCTGCGCAGTATTATACCGTCAAGAAAGGCGATACGCTGGGTAAGATCGCCCAGCGGCACCACACCACGGTCAACGCGCTCTGCAAGCTCAACCGCATTTCCTCCAAGAAAGTCCTGCGCATCGGACAGCGCCTGCGCGTCCGCTAGCAGGCCGCTATTCGGCTTCGTCGATCGTCAGGAAGCGTTCGGGGCCGAGGATGGTCAGGGCGCGGTCCAGCAGCGTGCCCATAGCCTCGTTTTTCCGTCCGGAGTAGATGTAGAGCAGGGACTCCAGGTAGAGGGTCAGCATCACCGACTCGTCGCGGCGGCGGAAGGCGCTCTTGTCGATTTTCAGGCCAGTGGCTTTCATGAACTGTTCGAGCCGGTCCTGGGGGAATAGTTCGCCACCCCGGTACAGGTTGATGTAGAACAGGATCCGGCCGTGTTCCACATAGGCCGGCACGAAGCCGCCCGGGAAGCAGAGCAGCTCGACGGGAAGGCCGGAAATCTGGCAGATCATCAGGTAGATGAAGGACAGCGTGAAGGGATTGCCTGCGCGGTCCTTGAGCGCATCGCTCACCAGGGCGTACTTCGGGTCGCGCAGCTGTACGTCGTAGAGCGTGAATTTGAGCCGGTGGAAGAAGATGTGGTTGAGGATGCGGATGTTTTCCACGCCGGTGCGCTGGTCGGAGCCTTCCGCCAGGTATTCCCCGGAGCAACGGTAGAAGAGGTCTTCATAGCGTTCGCGCTGGAGCGTCCAGTCGAGCAGCGAGCTGATGATCCAGCTGCCCTCGAAGAGGGAGAGGGGACCGGGCGCACGGGTGACGAAGTCCTGCAGGTCGGCGAGCTTGAATTCGGTGTTGAGCCATTTGCCCCGCTCGATGACGAGCGCTTTGCGCTCCGGATCGCTTTCCCGCTCCGCCCGGTTCCTGAGGGAACGGACCACTTCCGGCCCGAAAGACTGCAGGCGGCTGTTCACCAGCTCGGTCACGACGCTGTCGCGGTCGTCCAGCAGGGCGACGAGCGGTTCGAGTTCTTCGGGATCAACGGCCATGGGTCAGGCGGTCAGGGTGTCGAGGGCGCGGACCAGCAGCTGCGCCATCAGGGGCTTGTAGTCCGGATTGCTTTCCTTGACGTGCCGGTTGGCGATGGCCAGGCAGACGGTGGCGGCATCGTGGCCCAGAAGGGCTGCCATGCCGGCCAGGGCGGAGCTTTCCATTTCGATGTTGGTCACGCGGTAGCCTTCGTGGGAGAAGCTTTCCAGTTTCTCGATCAGGTCGGGGATCGTGAGCGCGAGGCGGACGCTGCGGCCCTGCGGCCCGTAGAAGCCGGGTGCGGAGACGGTCATGCCCTTGACCGTCCAGTCGCGGAAGCGTTCGATGATCTTTTCGCTGGAGCGGACGAAATAGGGACGGGCGAAGCGCGCCGGCCAGTCCATGTGCTTGACGAAAGCATTTTCGAAATCCATCAGGAAGATCTTTTCACCGTCCTTGTACCAGTTGAGCACGCCGTCGAAGCCGATGGAAATGTGGCTCAGGATGTAGCTGCCCAGCGGAATGTCGGGCTGGGCGGCGCCGCAGGTTCCGATGCGCAGGAGTGTCAGGCGGCGGTGCTCCGCTTTGGGGAGACGGGTCTTGAAATCGATGTTGGCCAGGGCGTCGAGCTCGGTCATCACGATGTCGATGTTGTCGGTGCCGATGCCGTGGGAGAGGGCGGTCACGCGTTTGCCGCGATAGGTGCCGGTGATGGTGTGGAATTCCCGCGACTGCTTGTCGAGTTCGATGGTGTCGAAATGTTCGGCGATGGTGCTCACGCGCCCCGGATCGCCCATCATGATGACGATGTCAGCGAGGTCTTCGGGAAGGATATGCAGATGGAACACGGACCCGTCATCGTTGATGATAAGTTCGGAACTGGGGATAGGCTTGTTGTTCATGGTGATGAAAGATTAAAAAAACAAAGATACAATTTATTTTTCGTAAATTTACAGATTCAAACCGGATGCCATGAAAAAGCCTTTCGCCTTCCTGCTGCTTGCTGCCAGCTTGTCCGTGGCGGCATGCCGTGTGCCGCCGCCTGCCCCATACGGAGCCTGCCCTTCGCCGGACCAGGTCGCCTGGCAACAAATGGAAATGAACCTGTTCTGCCACTTCGGTCCCAACACGTTTACGGGTGCCGAATGGGGGGACGGGACGGAGCCGGAAGACGTCTTCAATCCCACGGAGCTGGACTGCCGGCAGTGGACGGCCGTGGCGCGGGCGGCCGGATTCAAGGGCGTAATCATCACGGCGAAGCACCACGACGGTTTCTGTCTGTGGCCTTCTCCGGAGAGTTCCCATACAGTGGCACAGAGCCGCTGGCGGAACGGACAAGGGGACGTTCTGCGGGAACTTTCCGATGCCTGTGCGGCCGACGGCCTGAAGTTCGGGGTTTATATTTCTCCCTGGGACAGGCACGATCCGCGCTACGGGTCGCCAGCATACAATGCAGCATTCGTACGAACACTCGAGAGCGTGCTCGGCGGTGCATACGGACCGGTCTTTGAGCAATGGTTCGACGGCGCCTGCGGGGAAGGCCCTTCGGGGCGGCGACAGGTCTATGACTGGCCGCTGTTCAACGAAACGGTTTTTCGCCTGCAGCCGCAGGCCGTCATTTTCAGCGATGTCGGTCCCGGTTGCCGCTGGGTCGGCAACGAGCGGGGCGAGGCCGGCCGCACCAACTGGTCCACGCTCGAAGTCGGGGGTTTTGAGCCCGGGGCGGGTAGCCCGCCGACAAACGTCCTGAACGCCGGGACGCCCGGCGCTTCCCATTGGGCTGCGGCCGAAACGGATGTTTCCATCCGGCCCGGCTGGTTCTGGCGCGCTTCGGAAACGCCGCAGGTAAAAAGCGTCCGGGAGCTCTTGAAAATCTATTATGAAAGCGTGGGCCGCAATTCGCTGCTGCTGCTCAACGTGCCGCCCGACACACGCGGTCGCATCGACCCGGTCGATTCCCTCCGGCTGCTGGAATTCCGGGCGGCGCTCGATACGGTTTTCGCCACCGATCTGGCCGCGGGCGCGCGGGCCGCAGGCCCGTCCCGCGGCCGCTCCTTTGCGGCCGCGAATGTCCTGTCCGGCCGCTATGACCGCTATTGGGCGCTTTCCGACGGTGAAACTACCGGAGCACTGACGCTGGAGTTCCCCGGCGAAAGGACCTTCAACCGCATTCTCCTTCAGGAATACATCCCGCTGGGTCAGCGCATCAGCGCCTTCCATATCGATGCGCAATCGGCCGACGGCTCCTGGCACGAAATCGCCCGTGAAACCACCGTCGGCTACAAGCGTATTGTTCTTCTCCCCAAACCTGTTACTATGACGGCCCTTCGCCTGACAATCGATGCCTCCCTGGCTTGTCCGACGCTCAGCCGCCTGGCGCTTTACTACGACACGCTCTTTTCTTACAGCGGATAAATAAGGTTGACTATCAGGAGATTGGTAATCAAGATGACGAGTGTCATCGGGATACCGGCTTTCAGGAAGTCGGTGAATCGGTAGCCGCCGGGACCGTACACCAGCAGGTGGGTGGGGGAACCGATGGGGGTGGCGAAACTCGAGGAAACGGCGACCATCAGGGAGATGAGGAAGGGCATGGGGTCGCAGCCCATCGAGACGGCCGAATGATAGACGATCGGGAAGAAGATGGCGCCGGTCGCGGTGTTGGAGATGAATGCGGTGACAAACATGGCGGTCAGGCACATCATCGTCATCACCAGCAGGGGCTTGCCGTTGCAGACCTGCATGACGCCTTCGGCCAGGACCTGGGCGATGCCGGTCGTCTCGATCGCCTTTCCGATGACCACGCTGCCGGCAAAGACCATCAGGATGCTCCACTCGATGGATTTGAAGGCCTGTCCGGGCGTGCAGCAGCGGAAGACCAGCATGGCGATGGCGGCCAGGGTGGCGCTCTGCAGCAACGGCAGGATGTTGAGGGAAGAGAGAATGACCATGGCCAGCAGGATCAGGGCAGAAACCAGCGTTTTCTTCCCGTGCTGCACGATTTCCTGGTTGTCGAAGAACTGCAGGCCGCGGATGGGGGTGTTCGCCGAGCCGGGCGCACATTCGATCAGGACGGAATCTCCGGTCTGCAGCCGGATGTCACGCGGGCTCCTGGTGATGCGCTGGCCCTGCCGGGCGGCTGCCACCAGCGTAATCTGATGGTCACGTTCGAAGTGGGTGCGGGAAACGGGCTTGCCGATCAGCTCGCAGCCGGGCATGATATAGGCGGTCCGCAGCTGGCGGTGCTTGTCCAGTTCATCGACCGTGAAGACCGGGTGGTCGGCGTTGACCAGTCCGAATTCTTCCCGGATCTGCAGCAGTTCCTCGATCTTGCCGGAATAGACGAGGCGGTCGCCGCCCATGATGGGTTCATCGGGAAGGACCGGGGAGAGGATGGCCCGGTCGAAGCGGATGAGTTCAATCAGTTTGCCATGCGGGGTGTCATAGAGCCCCGATTCCTGGATGGTGTTCCCGATTTGCGGATGGTCGGCCGGAACGAGCAGTTCCACCGTGTATTCCTGGGTCTGGCTGAATTCCTCGTCCGGACTCTTGCGGACAGGGAGCAGCCGGCGCATGGCCAGCATGGACAGGATGCCGACGGCCAGGCAGACCAGGCCGGGGACGGTCGTGGCGAAAAAGTTGATGTGTGCGCCGCTTTCCTGGGCGTACATGCCGGCGATGATCAGGTTGGGGGGCGTTCCGATGAGGGTGCAGACGCCGCCCATCCCGGACGCGTAGCTGAGCGGAATCAGCAGTTTGGACGGGGCCACGCCCAGCTTGCCGGCCCAGCGCTTGACGATCTGGACGAAGAGTGCCACGACGGTGGTATTGCTCAGGATGGCGCTCAGGGCGGCCACGGTCCCCATCAGGCGCACGATGGCGGCCGGATAGCTGCGGGGCGTGCCCAGCACGTGTTTCATGAGCCACTGCAGGACCCCGGTATGGACAAGGCCGGCGATGACGATGAACAGGACGCCGACTACGACGACGGAAGAAGAGGAAAAGCCCGACAGTACTTCCTTTTCGGGGAGGACGCCGCTCAGTCCCAGGACGGCGATGACGCCCATGAAGGCGATGTCTTCCGGTATCTTTGTGAAAATCAGGGAAAGGAACAGCGCGAGGACCACGGCGATCGTAACCCAGGCAGCCAGGCTCAATCCCAGAAAAATGGTACTGTACATAAGCGTTTAGTTTTCTGCGCAGAGCCGGTTGATGAAATTGAAGATGGCCATTGTACGCTTCCGCAGGAGCGGGTAGTCGATGATGGCCGGGGTATCGGTTTTCTTGTAGGTGTGCTCGTGGAAGGCGGAGGTGAAGAGGATGGCCGGAATGCCGGCCCGGGCGAAGGGATATTGGTCCGAAGTCTCTTCCATCATCTTGTAGAAGGTCCGGCTGCCATAGAAAGTCAGGTCCAGGTCGAGTTTGTAGAACGCGCGGGCGCAGATGTAGCTCAGGTAGCCCTGATAGGAGGGCGGCAGCGTGTTCTCTCCGATGGCGAAAAGGTACTCCCGGTTGCGGCGGGGCGGTACCAGGTCGGTGCCCAGCATGTCGAGGTTGACCATGGCCGTGATCCGGCCGTGGGGGATGGACAGGTGCTTCACGAAATGGCGGCTCCCGGCCATGTTGAGCTCTTTGCCGTCGAAGGCCACGAAAAGCAGGTTTTTCCGCGGGCCTTTCCCGTCGGCCTTCATCGCCGTGAACATCCGGGCCAGCGAGAGGAGGGCGGTCACGCCGGAAGCGTTGTCGTCGGCGCCCGGATAGATGGTGTGGCCGAGCCGGCCGAGGTGGTCGTAGTGTGCCCCGATGACGATGTATTCATCGGTCTGGACGGAAGCCGGCAGCAGGCCGACGACATTGCGCAGAATGAGTGAATCCTGGTACTTGAAACTCTGGGTGTAGGTCCAGTTCCAGGGCTTCAGCCCGATGCTGCGGAACTCTCCCGCGAGGAAAAGTTCGGCCAGCGTCTTGCCGGTCGTGCCGGAGGCGCGCCCTTCCATCCGCTCGTCTGCCAGGATGCCGAGCGTTTTCCGCATGTCTTGTTCGCTGACCAGATTCTCGTATTTCCTGAGGCTCTGCGCGCGGGCTGGAAGCCCGGAAAGCGCAAAAAACGGCAGGATCGTCGCCAGATAGAGCAGAATGGCACAAATTTTCCTCATTCCATTTCAAATGATTTGCAAAAATAGTATTTTTGCGAAGATGTTCAAAAAGGGCTTCATTTTGTTGTGGCTGCTGGTCGTCTCCTGCGGGACGGCCTTTGCCCAGTATGACCTGGACCATTTTTATTACAACGGGCGCCAGGCGCTCATCGACGGGAAATACCGGCAGGCCATCGAGAGCTTCAATGTCCTCTCCCAGCTCGACAGCACCGTGTACGAAGCCTATTTCTTCCGGGGCATCGCCAAATACAACCTGGGCGACCTGGCCGGCGCCCAGCGCGACTTCGACCGGACGCTCCATTTCAATCCCATCTATACGCCGGCCTATCACTATCGCGCCATCACGCTGAGCCGCATCGGAAAATACGACCAGGCGCTCAAGGACCTGGAGGAGGCCGTTGACCTGCGGCCGAGCTACACCGGCCTGTACTTCAGCCGCGGCGTGACGTATTTCCTCTCGCAGCAGTTCGAGAAGGCCATCCAGGACTTCAACATCTTCATCCGGAAGATGCCCCGCGAAAGCGACGCCTACCTGAACCGGGGCGCCTGCTATCTTTATCTGAAAGATACGACCCGGGCCCTGGACGATTACAACAAGGCCATCTCGCTGAGCCGATTCGATCCGGAAGGATATGTCCGCCGTTCCCGCGTCTATGCGATGCAGGGAAAGGCCGACGAAGCCATCAGCGACCTGGACGTGGCCATCCGGCTCGATACGACCAATACCTACGCCTTCTTCAACCGGGCCATCCTCAAGTATGAGAAGAAAGATATCAGCGGCGCCCTGACCGACTTGAACCGGGTCCTCGACGAGGAGCCGGGCAACGCCCTGACGCTCTACAACCGCGCGCTCATCTACGCCCAGATCGGCGACTTCCGTGCCGCCCTGGACGATTACGACCGCGTGCTCAACATCAATCCGAACAACGTGCTGGCCTATTTCAACCGGGCTGCCGTCTTCATGGAACTGGGACGCTTCCGCGAGGCGATGGACGACTATTCACAGGCCATCAACCTGTATCCCGATTTCGCCAAGGCCTATATGAACCGGGCTTACGCCAAGAGCCAGCTGGGCCAGTTCACCTCGTCGAAGCAGGACTATGACATCGCCCAGCGGAAGGTGCGCGAATACCAGGCGCTGACCGCCGACTCGACAGGCCGCGCCGCCTTCGCCGACACGACCCGCAAATATGACCGTCTGCTCGCCCTCGACGCCGAGTTCGCCAAAAAGGACTTTGACAATGAACTGCTGCAGTACCGCGACGTGGACATCCGGCTCAAGCCGCTCTACAAAGTGCAGCCCGCCGACAGCGTGCAGGGCTTCTCTTCGATCGCCCGCAAGTTCGACGACGCCGTCCTCGACGCGTTCATCGCCCAGAGCCCGCTCGCGGTGAGGTTCGCTTCCGCAGGCCGGGAAACCCCGCGCAATGCCGCCAAGACCCGGGAGGACGTGGACCGGGCAGTCCGGGCCAACCGCAGCAGCGACAATCTCTTCGCCAAGGCGCTGGTCGAGGCGGAGAACAAGCAGTTCAACACGGCGCTGGTCTGTTATGACGAGGCGATCGGCAAGTCGCCCGAAACCTTCTTCTACTACATCAACCGCGGCGCGCTGCAGGCCGAGATGATCGATTTCATCGCCTCGATGGAGAATAACGTGCAGGTGCTCACGCTGGACAACGACCGGACCGTCCGCACCCGCGTCCAGGACCAGGTGACCCGCAACTACGACTATACTTCCGCCATCCACGACATGACGCGGGCGGCCGAACTCAATCCCGGCTTCCCCTATACATATTACAACCTGGGCAACCTCTACTGCCTGTCGAACGACCTGCCGGAGGCCATCGTGCAGTACAGCCGGGCCATCGACATCTATCCGTACATCGGCGAGGCGTTCTACAACCGGGGGCTTGTCCTGATTTATCTGAAAGACAAGGAAAAAGGCTGCATCGACCTGAGTACGGCCGGTGAACTGGGCATCCAGGACGCCTACAGCGTCATCAAAAAGTATTGTAAAACCGAAGAAGACTTATAAAACAACTCTACTGCTATGTGGCTCTGGGCTGCGGTCGGATCCGCGATTCTGCTGGGTATCTACGATGTGTTCAAGAAACAGGCATCGACCCGTAACGACGTCCTTCACATCCTTCTCTATGCGACGGCCCTTTCGACGGTGCTCCTGTCGCCCTTCATCCTGACTTCCGTCTTCGGCTGGCACTGGCTGGACGGGACGGTCTTCGTCTCCGGCCCGGGATCGCTCCGCGACCACCTGCTGGTGCTGCTCAAGTCGGTCATCGTGGCCATTTCGTGGACGACGGGCCTGATGGGGCTCAAGAACCTGCCCATCACGACGGCGGGAACCATCAAGACCTCCCGGCCGGTATTCGTGCTACTGGGCTCCATCCTGATCTTCGGGGAACGGCTCAATGCCTGGCAGTGGGTGGCCATCATCCTGGCGCTTTTCGCGCTCTGGCTGCTCGGCCGCACCAGCAAGAAGGAAGGCGTGGACTTTGCCCGCAACAAATGGATCTTCTGCATGTGGATCGCCGTCATCACGGGCGTCATCAGCGCCTTGCTGGACAAGCACCTGATGGGCTCGATGGAGCCGATGTTCGTGCAGGGATGGTGCAATTTCTACATCACGATCCTCATGGCCATCATCGTGCTGTTCGGACGCTTGGCCAAGCGGCCCTATTACAAGCCTTACAAGCATGACTGGGCCATCTGGATCATCGCCCTGTTCATCACGGCGTCCGATTTCCTGTATTTCCTCTCGCTGAGCGGGGAGGGGTCGATGCTGTCGGTGGTCTCGATGCTGCGCCGCAGTTCGGTGATCATCACCTTCCTCTGCGGAGCCCTCGTCTTCAAGGAGAAGAACCTGCGCCAGAAAGGCCTTGCCCTGCTGATCCTGCTGGTCAGCATGGCGATCCTGGTCTTTGCCAGCTAGCCAGTTAGTTTTTCGGGGCTCCGGCCCGCTTTTCGAATGCCGCGGCAATGCGCTGCGCGGTCCCTTCGTCAGCCGCGAACTTGACGGCGACGGCCAGCAGGATGGCCGCCACCAGGGGGAATACCGAACCGATGGAAAGGGTATAGACCGACGACATCTTCAGTCCGGTCTGGAGTTTCGTGGTGAAGAAATCGACGATGACCCAGATCTGGAACCCCAGCAGCACGATGGCGTTGACGATGGCCAGGAATACCTGGTAGAAGGGCTTTTTCGCCGAGAGCAGCGTCACGTCGGAGATGATGAAGCTCATGACGATGAATACGAAATAGATGAGCCGGTCCTTGAAGGCGACGGCATAGCGTACGCCGGTTTCGGGATTGACGGCATGGCATACGTCCAGTCCCAGCAGGACGATGACCAGCAGTGCTGCGGCTGCAATCAGCCAGTTGTGAGGTTTTTTCCACATAGTGTGGCAAAGTTAGCAATTCTAATTAACTTTGTACAAATTCGTCTGTCATGAAACGCTTCCGTCTTCCGCTGCCGCTTCTTGTTCTCTTCTTATCCTGTCCGCTGCTGCTGCCTGCGCAGGCCCGCTATGCCAATCCCGTGCTGCACGCGGATTACAGCGACCCGGATGTCTGCCGGGTGGGGGAGGACTACTATATGACGGCCTCTTCGTTCAACTGTTTTCCGGGGCTGCCGATCCTGCATTCCCGCGATCTGGTCCACTGGGAGCTGGCCGGTGCGGCGCTGAGCGATTATCCGGGGCCCGATTGGTACGGGCCGGATGCGGATTTCCATGGCCGCGTGCAGCATGGAAACGGCGTCTGGGCGCCGGCCATCCGCTATCATGACGGCTGGTTCTATATTTTCTGCGGCGATCCGGACCGGGGGATTTTCATGGTCCGGACCCAGGATCCGCGCGGGCGCTGGGAAGATCCGGTCTGGGTGGTGAAGGCCAAGGGTTTCATCGATCCCTGTCCGCTCTGGGACGAGGACGGCCGGGCCTGGCTTTCGCATGCGGCCGCCGGGTCGCGGGCCGGGCTCAAGAGCGTGGTGTTCGTGGCTCCGATGTCGCCCGACGGAACGCGGCTGCTGGGGCCTTCCCGGATCGTGTACGACGGGCACAAGACGCAGCCGACCATCGAAGGGACCAAATTCTACAAGCGGGACGGGCGCTACTACATTTTTGCGCCGGCGGGCGGCGTCAAGACCGGCTGGCAGACGGTGCTTCGCGCTGAAAGTCCGTACGGTCCTTACGAAGAACGCATCGTGATGGCTTCGGCGGAGGGTACCATCAACGGGCCGCACCAGGGCGGCTGGGTGGAGACCGCGCAGGGGGAACACTGGTTCCTGCATTTCCAGGACAAAGGCGCATACGGGCGCATCGTGCATCTGCAGCCGATGACGTGGCGCAGCGACGGCTGGCCGCTGATCGGCGAAGACCCGGACGGCGACGGCGTCGGCCAGCCGGTCGCTTCGTATCGGATGCCTGGCGTGGCGATGCATCCTGCGGGAGGGCCTGGTGGAGCGGCAGGTTCTTTCGATGCCAGCGCCCTCGCTGGCGTCGAAAAGGTTCTGCCGCGCGTCGGAATCAGGATGCATCGACAGCGACCGGGCCGTATGGTCTGCCGCTGGCGTGGCAGTATCCGGCGGTGCCTTCGCCGTATTGGCATCACCTGCTGCCCGACGGTCCCGGAGGCGATTTGCCGTTTCGGCTACAGCACGGACGGCCGGACGTTCACCCGGTACGCTTTTGACTTCAAGGCCTGTCCGGAGCAGTGGATCGGCGCCAAATTCGGTTTCTTCTGCAACCGGCCTGTCCGGAAAAACGATGGTGGCTGGCTCGACGTCAGTGAGCTCCGGATTCAATAATACTCGGCATTGTAGCGGGTCAGGATGTCCATGTGCATGTAGTTGTCCTTCCTGGCGGGCAACTTCCGGAAGAGGATGAACTCCGTCAGGGCCTCGATGGCCAGGCGCACCTGCTCGTCCGGACGCTGGGCGATCAGGGACGTGACGATTCCGCGCTGGAGCGCTTCCATATTGGCTTTCAGGTTGTCAAAACCGACGACCCGGCGCTTCGGGTCGGGGTGGCTTTCCAGCCAGGGGACGATCAGGTGGATGCGGGAATTGAACATCACGATGTGCCGCACCTGGGGATGGTCTTCGAACCAGGCGGATAACGTCCCTTCAATCTTGTCGGGCTCGTTCGGGTCGATGAAGACGTTCGACAGGACGCAGTCCGGGCTGTGTTCCAGCATATAGTCCATGAAACCGGCCCGGCGGTTGATGGTCGGGTCGGACTGCTGGTAGCGGTCGCGCCGGATGCGGACGATCAGGACGTTCTGTACCGGCTGGCCGCCGGTCAGCAGGTCGCCGCACAGATAGCCGCTTTTGTAGAGCGGCATGCCGAAATAAGCCAGGCAACCGTCCGTCTCGGGTTTGGAATCGATGAAGACATAGGGGATGTCCCGCTTGTGGAGTTCCTGCGTGAGCCCTTCCGTCGCTTCCTGGAACATGGGCGCGATGACGACGCCGGAAGGATTTGCGTCCAGCAATTTCGCGCAGGTGGTCCGGAACGAGTCGAGGTCGTACTGGTCGTATTCGAAATGCAGGGTGTCCACGCCGATGGCCCCGATGGATTCGGCCGACTTGTCGATGCCGGAGGCGGCCAGTTCCCAGAACGAATCCGGTTCGTGCTTGGGGATGAGGACGGCGATCAGCGGCTTTTCCTTTTTGGCCAGGAGCGAGGCATAGACATTGGGCTCATAGCCCAGCTCCTGGATGGCGGCCATTACTTTCTCTTTGCTCTTGCGGGAGACACCGCCGCGATCGTGCAGGACCCGGTCGACCGTGCCTTTTGAGAGGCCGGTCCTGCGGGCGATGTCGTGTATGGTGATTTGTCCGTTTTGTGCCATGTTACTCAATTTCGACTGCAATTCTAATCAAAAAAAATCGGATCCGCAAATTTTTCGTTACCGATAACGAGCGACTGAAACTTTATAAACATAATTTGTTGAAAATTATTTCCGTTACCGTGCACGATGATTAAATATTTTTTCTACATTTGTAGTCCGATACCCACACCTATTACAAAAAAAAGATGAGAAGATTTGCCGCCATCCTGTCCCTGATCGCCCTCTCGCTGGCCTGTACGCCCGATTCGGGGGAAGATGCGTTCCTGGATGGCGTGCCCCGACATGGCCACCGGCGCGGTCGAGCCGACCGAAGACAACCTGAAGGCCTGGGCCGCTTCCGGCGTTACGGCCGTCGGCATGGGCTCCAAGCTTTTCCCGAAAGATAAATTGGCCGCCGGCGACTGGGCCGGCATCGCCGCTTTGTGCGCGGATTGCCTCAAATGGTTCCGGCGGTAAAGCGTTTGCGGAATTCGTTCCGGTAGGCTTCTCCCAGCGGGAGGGTGGTCCCGTCTTCCAGGGTCACGGCATTGCGCCGGGCTTCCCGGATGCGGGCGAGCGGAACGATAAACGATTTATGGATGCGGAGGAATTTGTCAGCGGACAGTTCCTCCGCAATGTTTTTCATCCGGTAGAGCACGACCAGCGGCGCAGTTTCTCCTTCGAGGTGAATCTTGAGATATTCGCCCATGCCCTCGATGTAGCGGATGCGGGCCGTGTCCAGTTGCAGGCTCCGGTGGGCCGTGTTCAGGCGAAGGATCCCGTCGCTTGCCGGTTGCGCGGCCCGACGGAGGGCGAGCCGCTCTTCCACTTTTTTGATGGCCTGCTGGAATTCCTTGAGGCTGAATGGCTTGAGTAGATAGTCCACAGCATCCACGCGGAAGGCGTCCACGGCGAATTCCGAATAGGCTGTCGTGAAGATGACCAGCGGAGCCTCATCCAGCGATTTGACGAAATCCATCCCGCTCAGGTCCGGCATGTTGATGTCGATCAGCATGGCGTCGGCCTGCTCCAGCCAGGGACGCGCCCGCTCTGCACTTTCGCAGGCGGCCAGCAGGCTGAGGCCGGGGGTCTTTTCGATATAGACTTCCAGCAGCCGGAGCGCGAGCGGCTCGTCATCGATGGCCAGGACCTGGATCATACGCTTTCGACCGACAAGACCGGTTTCTGTGGAATGTCGAGCATGACCCCGTAGAGGCCGGCCTGCTCGTCGATACGCAGTTGGTAGTCGCTTCCGTAGAGCAGGGAGAGCCGCTTGCGGATGTTCTCCATGCCCAGCCCGTGCTGCGTGTCATCCCGGCCGGGATGGCGGGTGTTGGTGCATTGGAATGTCACGCGGCTGCCGTCCAGGAAGACGGCCAGTTTGACAAAGGATTCTTCGGTATAGCTGATGCCGTGCTTGAAGGCATTCTCGGCAAAGGAAGCCATCAGCAGCGGCGGGACGACGGCGTCGCCGCACTCCTTCGGAAAATCAGCTTCGATGACGATGTCCTGCGGATAGCGCAGCCGCATCAGGGAAAGATAATGTTGCAGGTAGTCCAGTTCGCGGGAGAGGGGAATGGTCGGCTCGCTGCCTTCATAGAGCACGATCCGCATCAGTTTGGAAAACTCGCCAACGGCTTCGGCCGCTTTGTCCGGATCGGTCAGGATGAGCGACTGGATGTTGTTGAGCGTGTTCATGAAGAAGTGCGGGTTGATCTGGTAGCGGAGCGATTCCAGCTGCCGGCTCAGACTCTCGGCCTTGAGTTCCTGCATCTTCCGCTCATTGCGCCTGATTTGCCGGATGGCCAGCAGTCCCTGGCTGCCGGCGATGATCAGGATACCCATGAACAACTCCTGCCATTCCGGACGGATGGGTCGGGGCGCATTTTCCGGCTCCTCTTCCGGTGGCGGCGCGGGCGCCCACTGCGGGGGCTCCTGCCCTTGCGGCATGCGCGGGGGGACGGGCCGCTCCTTCAGGAAAAAACACCAGCAGGCGAAAAGGCCCAGGAGCAGGAGGGTCGCGCCCAGATACGGCCAGCGTTTTCCGCGGAGCCAGGGTGCCAGCACGAACTGGTGGACCAGGAACAGGACCACGAAGGGCAGGATCTGAAGCAGGACCGAGTCGCTCATCGGCATCATTTTTCACAAAAGTACGGATTATTTTCCAAGTACATTTCGGGTTCGTTGAAGAAAAGCAAGGGTTTGTTGAAACATTTCCCGGCTGGCTGAATTCTTGAAACAATCCAGCTTTGTATTACGCCACTAAACAGTACGAGATATGAAAAAGTATTTATTCCTTTTTATTGCCGGCGCCTTTCTGAGCGCCGCCTGCATCGACCTGGACGGGGATGAGATCCTGCCTGTCGATGAATCGACCGTCGGCGGGATTGTCGTGACAACCGTCGATGAATCGACCTTTGAATCCAGCGTCGTTGCAGCCGCGACGGCCGCCGGGACCAGCTATAATTTCGGTGACAGCGACACGTCGGATGACAATATCGCCGCAACGACTTTCGACCGCGTGATCAGCATCGTTTTCGGCGGAAACCAGGCGACGGTTACAGGCGATGCGAATGGCATCGTAACGGTCAGCGGCAACCATGTCACGGTCAATAACACGACTTCGGAAGCGATCGTTTACGACCTGAGCGGAACCTCCACGGACGGCTGTTTCAAGCTCTACAGTTCCAAGAAACAGGCGATCCGCCTCAGCGGTCTGGGCCTGTCCAATCCGAGCGGGGCGGCCATCAACAACCAGAGCAAGAAACGGACGTTCGTCATCGTCGAGGGCTCCAATGTCCTTGCGGACGGCTCCTCCTATACGGCCACGCCGGATGAAGAGGATGAAAAGGCCGCTTTCTTCAGCGAAGGCCAGCTCATCTTCTGCGGCAGCGGCGCCCTGCTTGTCAAAGCGCAGGGCAAGGCCGGCATCACCAGCGACGACTATGTCCGTTTCATGGCCAGCCCGACGGTGAAAGTCACCACCAGCGCCGGACACGCCGTCCGCGGCAAGGACGCTATCATCGTGTCGGACGGTGCGATTACTGCCGCCACTTCCGCCAACATGAAGAAGGGATTCAGCTCGGATTCTCTGGTCCGCTTCGAAGGCGGCAAGACCGTGATCAGCGTCTCCGGATCGGCGGCTTACGACCAGGAAGACGGTGAATATACCGGATCGGCCGGCATCAAGGCCGACAAGCTCTTCGAAATGATTGCCGGCAGCCTGGCCGTCACCAATTCCGGCACGGGCGGCAAAGGCATCAGCGGCGACGGCCCCGGCTATTTCAAGGGCGGCACGGTCAGCGTCGTGACGACCGGCTCCAATTACGGCAGCAGCGCCAGCTCCGGCTTCGGCCCGGGCGGACGCCCCGGCAGCGGCTCTTCTTCCAGCGACAATTCGGTTGCCGCCAAGGGCATCAAGTTCGACGGGAATCTCTATTTCACGGGCGGTTCGGTCAGCGTCAGCTGCAAATCGCACGAAGGCATCGAGTCGAAGGGAACCATCGACATCAACGGCGGCATCATCTTCAGCCAGTCCAGCGATGACGCCATCAATGCCGCCAGCCACCTGACCATTTCCGGCGGTTACCTCTGTGCCTGGTCCACCGGCAACGACGGCATCGACGCCAACGGCAACTGCTACATCAAAGGCGGTGTGGTCTATGCCATCGGCGCCGGCAGCCCGGAGGTCGCCATCGATGCCAATACCGAAATCGGCTACAAACTCTATGTCCAGGGCGGTGCTCGTGGCCATCGGCGGCCTGGAAAACGGCGCCAGCCTTTCCCAGAAATGCTATTCCGCTTCCTGGAGCAAGAACACCTGGTATGGCCTGACCGTTGGTTCTTCGACCTTTGCCTTCAAGACGCCTTCCAGCGCCGGCAATTCGCTCGTGGTCTCGGCCGGCTCGACTCCTTCGCTCGCATCGGGCGTCACGCTGGGCGGCGGCACGGAAATCTTCGGCGGCTACGCGGCCTCCGGCGCCACGGTGAGCGGCGGCTCTTCCGTCAAGCTCTCCAGCTACAGCGGCGGCAACGGCGGCTTCGGCCCCGGCGCTTGGTGAAATTTTTGCAAACACTAAGGTCTTTCTGTTCCGTCCGGGGTGGTATCCCGATCGGGGAATGGAATATTTCCCTGAAGGAATGCCTGCAACTGACGCATCGCAATCCCGATGACCTGAATATCTATCAGAACAATCCGAATTCCCTCACGCTCAAGAGCCGGCTGAAGGTGGAATACAAAGGCTTCCTTTCGGTTTGTCCGTATGCATACGTTGAGGCGCGGACGGTATTCAACGATCCGGCCTGCACAGCCAGCTGGAACGGCACTTCGTTCTCCAACTACAGTTTCACGGGTTACACGGATGCGTATTTCAATCGTCTCCGCGGGGTCGTGGGCCTCGAATGGAAGCTCAGCACGCAGCACGCCATCGATTTCTCGCTGCTGGGCGATTACTGCTACGAAAAGAACATCGACACCAACGCCGAAGGCACGAAACTCAAGTCACTCTCTTACGAACGCTCCTACATGACGAACATCTGCATCGGTTACAAGTTCAGCTTCTGATTCTGAACCACTCCGTTCGGGAGTATAATATAGGCTGGTAAGACCTTAGCCACCCTCGGCTATTAGAGGGAGGGGCCCGCCGCTTTAGCGGTGGGAGGGGTCTCGCCTTGGCGAGACGGTCTTACCAGCCTATATTATACTCCCGAACGAAAACGGCTGTTCGAGGGATTAGAGCTCGTCGTTCTCGGTGCGGGCGATGATTTCTTCCTGGAGCTGGCAGGTCATGTCGTTGAAGTAGTCGGAGTAGCCGGCGACGCGGACCAGGAGGTCGCGGTAGTCGTCGGGATGCTGTTGGGCGTCGCGCAGGGTGGCCGTATCCACGATGTTGAACTGGATATGGTGGCCGCCCAGATGGAAATACTCCCGGATGAGGCTGCCCAGTTTGCGGACATCGGCATCTGTCTTCAGCAGGGACGGGACGAAGCGGACGTTCAGCAGGGTGCCGCCGCTGCGGGTCTGGTCGAGTTTCCCGAGCGAACGGACGACAGCGGTGGGACCGTGGGTGTCCGCGCCGTGGGCAGGGGAGGTGCCGTCGCTGATGGCGAAATGGGCGAAGCGGCCGTTGACCGAAGCGCCGCAGACCTGGCCGAAATAGTTGTGGCAGGTTGTGGAAAGCATGTTCAGGCAGGTCTTGCCGCCGCGGGTGTTCGGCCGTCCTTCGATGGCCTTCACCAGGTCGTCATACACGCGGACGGCAATCTGGTCGGCATAGGGATCGTCGTTGCCGAAGAAGGGCGTATGGTTGCGGATCCACTGGCGGAGTTTCTCTTCGCCTTCGAAATTCCGCGCGACGGCCGAGAGCAGCTGATCCATCGTGAAGCGGCCCTCTTCGAAAACGTGCTTCTTGAGGACGGCCAGGCAGTCGGTGATGGTCCCCAGCCCCGTGCACTGGATATAGGTGGTATTGTAGCGGGCGCCGCCGCTGTAATAATCACGGCCCTTTTCAATACAATCGTCAATGAACAGGCTCAGGAAGGTGGCCGGCGCATAGAGCGAGAACATCCGTTCGATGTAGTTGTTGACCGAGAGCTTGAGATTGACGAAATAGACCATCTGCTGCCGCCAGGCCTCGTAGAGTTCCTCGAAGGACCGGAAGGCGCGGGGATCGCCAGTCTCCAGTCCCAACTTCTTGCCCGTCTCGGGGTCAACCCCGTTGTTGAGGGTGATTTCCAGGATTTTCGGCGTGTTGAGGTAGCCGGTCAGCAGATAGGCCTCCTTGCCGAAGGCACCCACTTCGATGCATCCGGAACAGCCGCCTTCGCGGGCGTCCTCCAGTGTCTTGCCCTGCCGGACAAGCTCCTGCACATACGTGTCGGGATTGAAGACGGACGGGTAGCCGTTGCCCTGCCGGATGACCTTGAGGCCGGCTTCCAGAAAAGAATCGGGCGTGTTCTCCGCGATGTGGATGGAGAGACCGGGCTGCAGCTGGTGCAACTCTTCCTGAATCTCCAGGATCATGTAGGACAGGTCGTTGACGGCGCTGCGGCCATCCCGGTCGATGCCGCCGATGTTGATGTTGGTAAAGTCGTTGTAGGTACCCGATTCGCGGGCGGTGATGCCCACTTTCGGCGGGGCGGGCTGGTTGTTGAACTTGATCCACAGGCAGCTGAGCAGCTCTTTCGCCTGCTCGCGGGTCAGCGTGCCCTCATCCAGGCCTTTCTTGTAAAATGGATACAGATGCTGGTCGATATGTCCGGGGTTCATGCTGTCCCAGCCGTTGAGTTCGGTCACGGTGCCCAGGTGGACGAACCAGTACATCTGGATGGCCTCCCAGAGGTCGCGGGGCGCGTGGGCGGGGACCCGGTGACAGACGGAGGCAATCTTCTCGAGTTCCGCGCGGCGCACCGGATCGGTCTCGGCGGCTGCCATCTCCTCCGCCAGGGCGGCATGCCGCTCGGCCAGCAGGATGGCGGCGTCGCAGGAAATGTCCATGGCCTCGAGCTCCTGCTGCTTGTCGGTCGCTTCGGGATCGTTGATGTAGTCAAGTGCTTCAATCCGTGCGCGGATGCGTTCCTTCAGGTCCAGCAGGCCGGTGCGGTACATCTTCCCGTCCATGGCCGTATGACCGGCAGCGCGCTGCTCCATGAATTCTGTGAATACGCCCGCGTGGTAGGCTTCCTCCCATTCTTTGGAAACGTGGTTGAAGATCCGTTCGCGCTGCGTCTTGCCCTTCCAGTAGGGGATGACCTCCCGCTGGTACGTGTCGATGTCTTCCTGGCTGATGTGGTAGGACTGGAGCGCACGGGTATCCAGCACGTGCAGGTCTTCTACGCTGTGGCAGGTCAGTTCCGGGAAGGTCGGGACGGCCTTCGGCCGCGGGCCGCGCTCGCCGACGATCAGTTCGTCCGGCCCGATGTAGAGCGCCTTTTTCGCGCAGATCTCATAAAAATTCCGGGCGCGCAGGATGGGTACGGGATACTTGCCGTAGTTTTCTTTATAGAAGGCTGTCTCGATGAGCGCCCGTTCAATGGTGAGCGTGGCGGGCGTTTCCACGCTCTCCTGGCGCAGCCGCCGGATCCGCGGGTTCATGCCGCCGTAACAATCGGGGTTCTGGATGGGGAAGTTCATGGCGATTCCGGATATAAACACACGAAATTACAATTTTATTCCATTCTTTTTTCAAATTATTGTAACTTTGAAAGAAAACACGATGCAATGGCCTGCTTTCCGGTGCCCTGCCATATGATAAAAAGAATGACCATAATAACGGGGATCGTGACCGTGTTTCTTTGTGCCGTTTCATGTGGAAGTGACTGGAGCGAGAAACTTGGTGATGGTTATGTCTATGTCGAGGAGGGGAGAGAATGGAATTTTATTCTCGGTCCTATCCTTAACATCCCGCCAAACATAATTTCTTATTCATTTGATGACGATTATATTGTCGCTACCCAGATGCCATTGCCGTCAAGTATGCTGAAGTACTATCATTCTGCCTTTGAGGATTTCATATACCCCGAAGGCAAGAGCGGTCCATTCTATTGGGTAGTGATAAAAAAGGAACAGGACATTTTCGGTCCGCTGGATGAAGACGGTCTTAGAATAATCAAGGACCGGTATCAAATTCCGGAAAGGCTAAAAAACAGGATACGCATACAGTCAAGGAAAGAAGACGGCATATTTGATTACTCCGGCGGGCCTTCAACAATGGCTGCTATTGATAGCGCCTTCTGTTCTGCTTTGGCATTCTATAAAGGATGGGGCGCTCAACGATGTGGCCCCAACCTATACGGGATGACGATGCCTGATGCTGAAGGCTCAAAGGTATCGTTTTGGGTATTAAAGAGAAAGAGTAAAATATGTGTCCGTATGAATCTCCCGGAAAATGTTCTTGACGGCTGGATTCCGATTGAAGAACTCCCGGATCATGCGTTATGGAACCATTATTATGCAGAGAAAGTTTCTGCCGACAAAATTGTTTCTTTTTCCCATATCCTTGATAAATATGGGATTGAAGAAATAACGATTAACCAGCGTGATTTTAGGATTATAGCCAAACAGACCCTATTGCGATTACCTTTTTCGTTTCCGGATGATTAGGAATCGTACTGAACCTGCGATTCATCAAGGCTGGTCCCTTCAGTACAAACAACTCCCTCGCCTTTTTATTATTAATGAAATCATTACAAAGATTATTTCTTTTATTTTGTCTGATGCTGGTTGTGTCTTGCGCGCAATATAAAAGACTTCAAACCAAAGACAATACTGAGCGAAATCGGATTACTAATGCGATCCTTGATTATATTTACACCGAGAAAGCGCTTTTTGATACATATTCTTGCTTTTCCATTTTATCTTCATCTGATACCAATGAGGTAATCATAGAGGGCTCACTTAATAAATTTGATATTCTGATAAGTCCCATTGATTCTTCTGCTACCCCGTTTTTCTCATCAGAGAACGACGCAGCCTATTATATCGATAAAGAGACGGGTGATACTATCATTTCAATCATGAACTATAGTTCTCATCCTTTAATATGGGCAGATTCCAAGCGGATAAAAGAAAACTATAACAACCTTCCTTCTGAATTATATCAATACGAAAAACTGTTCTATCGCTGCGATAAGACAAAGGCCATTTCAAAGGAAATCTTAGATATACTTTATTCTTACGATGTCATAGATACAATCGTATTGCAATTATTGCCAGTCCATCCTGAAACGATCATTGATGATAATCCGATATCAGTAGTTTACACTTTCAATGATAAGAACATAAAAAAATATAAAAAGGATAAAAGATCTTGGCTTGTCAGGACGTCGCTACGAAATCCCACCTTGTCTCTTCACTGATCCGGAACTTTTCCTTGGATTGCCGCAGATTATTGCGTAATTTTGGGAAATACTCAAATCCGGACGCTAATGAGGAAACTATCACGCAGGAAGAGTCATTGCTGTTAAGATTCGGAACCTGTAAGCTCAACGCTCAAGAATTGTCATCATGAAAAGAGTAATAATCATCTTCTTAGTCTCATTCTCCCTGATTTCCTGTATGCGAGGATGGTATGCTGACAGAAATGAGAATATTGAATTATCGGAATTCTCGAAGGAATGTATCTCTCTTTATCTGAAAGATTCTATCATCAATTCTTTCACACAGTCATATGATGAAATCACGCTACGTTGTTATTCATATGATACTTTGATGTATTTTAATATATATCAAAATCAAAGCGAAATATATAAGCATATTTGTTATGAATGCTTTGTCGGAGACCTACCTTACTTGGGCAGAACGAGTTATTCAGGAAAGACCGTTATGGTTTTTGGTGAAGAAAACCCTATGTTTTTACACGTTTATGGAAAAGCAAGGGCCCAAGGGAAATGTAGAAAGGAATACTGGGAGTTTGATCCGATAGAGTGGTTCGTTGTTTTCAATCGGGACTCTTCCTTTTGTAAGGCAGAAACGAATCTATGGGAAGAAACTGACATGACCCCGGTTTTGGAATTGGCAGACAAGTATTTTGGTACAGAACCTGGGATGGAGAGATAAGTAAGCGAATCGATCAATAATAACTATGTATGCTATGCCCCTGATCTTCGATATCAAACGCTATGCGATCCACGACGGGCCGGGGATCCGGACGACGCTTTTCTTGAAGGGCTGTCCGCTCCGTTGTGTCTGGTGCCACAATCCCGAGAGTTGGAGCCCGCGTCCGCAGCGGCTCTACAAGAAGAGCCGCTGCATCGGTTGCCGGACTTGCGTGGAAGCCTGTCCGAACGGGGCGTTGGCACTTACGCCGGAGGGCATCCGTCCGGCCGGCGCACCCTGCTCGCTCTGTGGAACCTGCGCCCGCGAATGCCCGGCGGCAGCCCTTGAGATCAGCGGACGGGCGTGGCCGATGGACGAACTGATGGCCGAGGTGGAGAAGGAGCGGGGGGTGATGGCGCGCAGCGGTGGGGGCGTGACGCTCTGTGGCGGCGAGCCGCTGATGCTTCCGGCCTATACGCTGGAACTCCTGCAGGAACTGGGCCGGCGCGGTTTCCATCGGGCCGTGGACACGACGCTCTATGCCGAGCCGGACGTGGTCCGCGCCGTCGCTGCGCAGTGCGAACTGCTGCTGGTGGACCTCAAGCTGATGGACAGTGCCGCGCACCGGCGTTTCACCGGCGTGCCGAACGGGCAGATCCTCGACAATATCCGCTTGATCGCCAGTCTCGGCATCCGCTATTTCATCCGAATCCCCCTCATTGCCGGCGTCAATGCGGATGCAGCCAATCTCGAAGCGTCCGCCCGCTTCCTGGCTTCCCTGCCGCAAAAGCCGGAAGAAGTGGACCTTCTGCCGTATCACGATATCGGAAAAGGCAAGCACGAACGGCTTGGGACGGTCTATAACCCCGAAAAAATACCGATGGCCGCGCCGTCTGAGGAAGACCTGTCACGCAGCCATCGGATCTTTGAAGCTTTCGGACTGAGTGCCCGGACCGGCGCTTAGGATTGCACTTTTTTCCTGCGGAACATGAACTTCCGCACGATATTGATGCCGATCCGGTAGGGGAAGGGGCGGAGCGCCTTGTCCGCTTCCTTGAGCTTCTCCCGGATGGGAATGTTCTGCGGACAATGCTTTTCGCATTTTCCGCATTCGATGCACTGGGAAGGGAATGCCGGTTTCTCCGTCAGTCCGACCGTCTGGGCGTACTGGAAACGCCCGGCCCGTTTGGATTCGGCGTACATGGCATTGTAGCAGCGGAAGGCGCCGGGAATGTCCACGCCCTGCGGACAGGGCATGCAGTAGCGGCAGCCCGTGCAGCCGACTTTCTCCTTTTCCTGGATCTGGCGGCACACCTCGCGGATCAGGGCGAAGTCTTCTTCCCTGAAATCGCCGGCATGTGCCTCGGAAGCGGTCCGGACATTTTCCTCGACCATCTCCAGGGAATTCATCCCGGAAAGGACCACGGTCACTTCCGGCTGGTTGTAGAGCCAGCGGAATGCCCACCCGGCCGGCGTCCAGCCGCGGGGATTGCGGGCGATGGTCCGCTTGGCGCTCTCGGGCAGCAGGTTCACGAGCTTGCCGCCGCGCAGCGGCTCCATGATGATGACTGGAATGCCCTTTGCCGCAGCTGCTTTCAGGCCGGTGACCCCCGCCTGGGTATGCTCGTCCTTGTAGTTGTACTGGATCTGGCAGAAGTCCCAGTCGTAGTCGCCGAGGATTTTCAGGAATCGGTCGCTGTCGCCGTGGTAGGAGAATCCGATGTTGCGGATCTGGCCCGCGGCTTTCTTTTCCGCGATCCATTCCCGGATGCCCAGGTCCCCCAGCTTCTCCCACTGGGCGAAGTCGGTGAGCTGGTGCATCAGGTAGTAGTCGATGTAGTCGGTCTTGAGGCGCCGGAGCTGTTCGTCGAAATACCGGTCGATGGCATTCCGCTTCTGGATCAGGTATTGCGGCAGCTTGGTCGCAATGCAGATCTGGTCGCGGATGCCGTTGCGGGCGACGATCTGCCCGAGCGCGGCTTCGCTGCCCGGGTAGATGTACGCCGTGTCGTAATAGTTCACGCCAGCGCGGAAGGCGGCCATGATCTCCTTCTCCGTCTTTTCGACGTCGATGGCGCCGCCTTTCCGGCTGAAACGCATGCACCCGTAGCCCAGGATGGAGAGCGGGTGTCCGTATTTATCGTTCCGGTACTGCATTACGAGACGTCGGCGCGGGCCATGGCGTCCTTATAGTACTTCTGGTTGACGAAGACGTCCTGCTTGTACGGGTTGATGTGACGCTTGCGCGAGACCGCGATGATGTAGCACAGGGCGATGGCGTTGGTGACCAGGGCCAGGGCGCTGATGAAGATCATCATCGACGGATTGGCGGCGACCACGGAAGGATCGACGGTCGTACCCACCACGCCGTCAACAGCAGCCTGTCCGCCGGCTTCGTACAGTTTCTGGATCGTTCCGACCCCTTCGGGGTAGAGGACGGGCAGCGTGGCCCAGGAGAACCACTGCTGGCCGTTCTTGAAGGTTTCCTGGAAGAGCGGGAACACCTGGGCGAACATGCACCAGATGGCCAGGGTGTTGGCGCGGTTCTGGATCCAGCCGCCGCGGTTCCAGCAGAGGGCTGCGATGGTCGGGGCCAGCAGCAGCGCGATACCGCAGTACCAGGAGTGCGTAGGCAGGCAGTTGTAGGTGTAGGCGAAGTTCCAGATGTCGTAGATGACGATATAGACCCAGGTCATGTCGGCCCAGATCATATCCTTCTTGTCCTTGGACGCATAGACGCTCCACCAGGCGGTCATGCAGAAGATGTTGAGCAGACCGGCCACGCCGTTCATCACATTGTGCCAGCCGCCGTACTGCCAGACGCCTTCGGAGGTGAGCCACCACTTGTTCCAGCCCATGGCGGCGGATTCGAAGTCGGAGACGCAGGCGATCAGGATGTTGATGGCCACGATGATGAAGGGGAAGGGTTTGAACCAGTGTTTGGCGCCGATGCCCCATTTGTACTTGATCATCATGAAGCCGATGCAGCCCGCGGTGGCTGCGTAGAGCTTGGCGTAGTGGAACCAGCCCTGCATGTAAACGTGGGTCTGGTTCTCAAGGGCCCACTGCTTGCCGCTGCGCACGCCGATCCAGATGGCGAGGAAGTACACGGTCAGGGCCAGGGGGACGGCCAGGAAGGTGATGATGCCGCCGGCCTTGGTGCGGCGGGCGAATTCGTTGAGGAGGATCAGGCCCAGCAGGACCACGATCAGCATACCCCATTGGGCAAGGGCATGCTCTCCATAGACTTGGAAAAACATAGTATTTGATTTAAATTATTGTGAATAATCAGATTGCAGATAGTTTTCTCTTCCTTTCCTTGAGGTAGGCCCAGCCTGCCCAGACGGCTGTCAGGACGACGGACATCGGCAGGCCGACGGTCAGGAGCTCCTTCAGGCTGAAGGTGAAGAGCTCGCCGTGGATGAGGTGGTCGACCAGCAGGACGACCGTGCCGCCCCAGAGCATTTTCTCGAGCGCGGGGATGTTGTGCAGCAGGACGGATCCGGATTTCTCGATGGCTCCGCCGCGGGCCTTACGGTAGGCGCTGGTCACGATGGCCTGCGTCATAGGTACTAAAAAACAAGACATTAGCTTACGTTATTTAAAGTTTCACTTACTTCGATTTCCTTGATCTCCACTTCGTTTCCGCGCAGCAGCCAGGTCTGGCTGCTTCCGCAGTGCGGACAGGTCTTGCCATGCCGGACGGTCGGATAGTCCCGTCCGCAGCCGTCACAGTGGGTGACCGCTGCGATGGTGTTGACCTTCAGCTGGCAACCGCGGAGCAGGTCTTCCTTGTCGGCCGCCCAGCGCCAGCAGTCGGTCAGGTAGGAGGGGATCACGGTCGATACCTCCCCGATGTCCATCACGACGGCGGAGACGTGTTTCACGTGGTTCTCTTCGGCCACCTGCTTGACGTCGCGGATGATGTAGAAGACGATGCCCAGTTCGTGCATGACGGGTTTATTTCTTTTTGAACAGGATCTTGCCGGTGCGTTTGACCATGTAGGGCAGGATGCCGCCGAACTTGTCTTCGGAGGTGCGCATGTGGCTGGCTTCCGGGTGCTCGCGGTACAGGTGGATGGCGTCGAATCCGCACTTGGTCGTGCAGATGCCGCAGCCGATGCAGCGGTTTTCGTCCACGACCGAGGCGCCACAGGACAGGCAGCGGGCCGTCTCCTTGCGGACCTGTTCTTCGGTCAGGGTAAGATGGTATTCGCTGAAAGGCGTCTTGCCTTCCGCGACCCCTTCCACCTGGCGGGAACCGTTGTCGTACGATTCGACGCGGATGTCGGACTTGTCGAGCTCGATGAAGTCGCGCCGGTTGCGGCCGATGGTCAGGTGGCCGTGCTGGACATAGCGGTGCAGCGATTCGGCGGCCTCCTTGCCGGCAGCGATGGCATCGATGGCGAACTTCGGCCCGGTGAAGCAGTCGCCGCCCGCGAAGATGTCGGGCTCGGCGGTCTGGTACGTGAGCTTGTCGGCCACGGGATAGACGCCGCGGAAGAATTCCACGCGGGTGCCCTTGAGCAGGTCCTTGAGGACCACGGTCTGGCCGATGGCGAAGATGACGCAGTCGGCTTCCAGGGTAATCGTCTCGTTTTCATCGTACTTCGGGGCAAAGCGATGGTCTGCGTCGAAGACGGAGGTGCATTTCTTGAACACGATGCCCGTAACGCAGTCCGTACCGAGGACTTCCTTCGGGCCCCAGCCCGGATTGAGGACGACGCCGTCCTCGCGGGCCTCGCGGCGCTCTTCCGGCGAAGCGGGCATGATGTCTTCGGTCTCGAGCGAGAGCATCGTCACCTGGGAGGCGCCGCTGCGTTTCGCCACGCGGGCCGCGTCGATGGCCACGTTGCCGCCGCCGACGACCACCACTTTGCCCTGCACCGGTACCTTGCCGGTGTTGGCCTCATGCAGGAAGTCGATGGCCGTGGTGGTGCCGGTCAGGGTCTCTCCGGGGATGCCCGGCAGACGGCCGCCCTGGCAGCCGATGGCTACGTAGAAGCCCTTGTAGCCTTCCTTGCGGAGGCTTTCGATCGTGACATCCTTGCCGACTTCCACGCCGGTGCGGATGTCCACGCCGATCTCGCGCATGATGTCGATCTCGGCTTTGAGCACGTCCTTGCCCAGTTTGTAGGAGGGGATGCCGTAGCGGAGCATGCCGCCGGGTTCCGCGTTCTTCTCGAAGACGGTGGGTTTGTACCCCATGGTGGCCAGGTAGTAGGCGCAGCTCAGGCCGGCCGGACCGCCGCCGATGACGGCGATCTTCTCTTCCCAGCGGTCCTGGACGTTGGAGCAGATGTTCACTTCCGGCACGAAGCGGGTCTCGGCCTTGAGGTCCTGCTCGGCGATGAATTTCTTCACGGCGTCGATGGCGATCGGCTGGTCGATGGTGCCGCGGGTGCAGGCATCCTCGCAGCGGCGGTTGCAGACGCGGCCGCAGACGGCCGGGAACGGATTCTCCCGCTTGATGAGTTCGAGGGCTTCGCGGTATTTCCCTTCAGCGGCTTTCTTCAGATAGCCCTGGACGGCGATGTGCGCCGGGCAGGCTGTCTTGCAGGGCGCCGTGCCGGTGGGGTAGCAGTTGATGCGGTTGCGGTCGCGGTAGTCCTCGTTCCATTTGTGCGGGCCCCATTTGGCCGCGTCGGGCAGTTCCTGCTTGGGATAGGTCTGCTCGCCGTGTTTGGTGCAGAGTTTCTGGCCGAGTTTCACTGCGCCGGCCGGGCAGTATTCCACGCAGCGGCCGCAGGCCACGCAATTCTTCGGATCGACCTTCGCCACATAGGCGCTGCGCGACATATTGGGCGTATTGAAGAGCTGCGAGGTGCGCAGCGCGTTGCAGATCTTGACGTTGCAGTTGCAGATGGCGAAGATCTTGCCCTCGCCGTCGATGTTGGTGACCTGATGGACGAAACCGTGGTCCTCGGCTTTCTTGAGGATGGCCATCGCCTCGTCGTAGGTGATGTCGTGTCCGCGGCCGGTCTCGCGCAGGTAGTCGGCCATGTCGCCCACGCCGATGCACCAGTCGCGGTAGTCGTCGGCGCAGCCTTCGTCGAGTTTCTTCCGGCCGTAGCGGCAGGAGCAGATGCCCACGCCGATATGGCCTTCATAGCGTTTGAGCCAGTAGGAGATGTGCTCGATGTCGATGGACTGGTTCTCCATCGAAATGGCTTTTTCGACAGGGATCACGTGCATGCCGATGCCGGAACCGCCCATCGGAACCATCGGGGTGATCTTTTCCAGCGGCAGGAAGGTCATCCGTTCGAAGAACATCGCCAGTTCGGGATGCTTGTCCATCAGGTCGACGTTCATGTTGGTATATTCGGCGCTGCCCGGGACGAACATCGGGACCCAGTAGATACGGTCCTTGCGTTCGTAGGTCGTGCCGGGGACGGGGCCGTCCTTGGTGTACTTGTCGCCGTAGTCGTATTCCAGCATGCCGAAATACGCCAGTTTGTCGAGCAGGTCGTCGAAGGCATCGGGCGTGGAGGCGTAGTGCTTTTTCTGGTTCAGCTCGTGCAGCTGGGTGCGGGTCCAGTGCTTGCGGACCTTGAGCGGATTGCCCGGAAGCATATCCAGCAGCAGGTCGAGGGAGGCTTCCCGCGTGATGGGATCCATCTCATCCTCGAAGATGCAGGCCAGGCCCCAGTACTCCGGAGCCTCGGTGGTCATCTTGATCTTGCCGGGGACGCGGTCCGTGATGTGGCGGACCAGCTTGATGAGTTTCGGATTCGGGTTCTTGTCGCCAAAATGCTTGGGGACGAACTTCTTTGACATTTCAGGCATAAGTCGGTATGTGTTTTAGCATTTTTTCCAGTTTTCCACTTCGTTCACGAGCCAGTCGGCGAAGGCGTCCACCCCTTCGCCGGTCTTGGCGCAGATGGGGATGACGCGGGCCCGGGGGTTGCGGAGCCGGACGTTTTCCCGGCATCTTTCCAGGCTGAAGTCGAAGTAGGGAAGGACGTCGGTCTTGTTGACCAGGACCAGATCGCAGACCGAAAACATCAGGGGATACTTGAGCGGCTTGTCGTCGCCTTCGGGGACGGAGAGGATCATCGCGTTGCGGACGGCGCCGGTGTCGAATTCGGCGGGGCAGACCAGGTTGCCCACGTTCTCGAGGATGACCAGGTCAGTCCGGGCCAGGTCGAGGTTGTCCAGGCCCTGGCGCGTCATTTCGGCATCGAGGTGGCACATTCCGCCGGTATGGAGCTGGATGGAATCCACGCCGGTGGCTTTCTTGACCTTGACGGCATCGACGTCGCTGTCGATGTCGGCCTCCATTACGGCGATGCGGAGCTTGTCTTTCAGCAGATTGAGGGTCCGGATGAGGGTGGTGGTCTTGCCGCTGCCCGGGGAGGACATCAGGTTGAGCAGATAGACGCCTTTGTCTTTGAGCTCCTTGCGGAGACTGGCGGCGTCCTGCTCATTGTCGGCAAAGACGCTCTTCTTGATTTCGATGATTTTTACTTCGTCCATATTCGATGCAAATTCGCAATTTTGAAGCAAATAACCAAAAAAAAGTTCATTTTGTCATCATCGCCGGATTCCATATTGTTTTCTCGGAACTATTTTTTAACTTTGTCGGACCAAACTTAACTTTTCTTACCAAAACAATAATGAAGATCACATCAGCCGATGCCCTCGACGGCATCCGACGGAAAGCCGCCAAGGCCTTGTCCGTCCGGGAGGCGAGCAAACGTTCCGGTTCGGTGGCGCCCTGCGGTTTGGAGCTGGGCACCCCGCATATCCAGATTCTCTGCTGCGGCGGAACGGGTTGCAAGGCTTCCGAAAGCGCGAAGATCGTAGAAAATTTCCACGCAGCAATCCAGGCTCACGGAATCACCGACAAGGTGGACGTGATCGTGACCGGCTGCTTCGGCTTCTGCGAGAAAGGCCCGATCGTCAAGATCGTTCCCGACAACACCTTCTACACCTCGGTCCGTCCGGCGGATGTCGAGGAGATCGTCTCTTCCCACATCATCGCCGGCAACCGCGTCGAACGGCTGCTCTATCTCGATCCGGGCAACGGCCGCCGGATCAACGATTCCAAGCACATGAACTTCTACCGCAAGCAGATGCGCGTGGCCCTGCGCAACTGCGGCGTCATCAACCCCGAGGATATCACCGAGTACATTGCCCGCCACGGCTACCAGGCCCTCGCCCGGAGCCTGAAGCGCGACAGCCAGGACGTGCTCGACGACATCAAGGCCTCCGGCCTCCGCGGCCGCGGCGGCGCCGGTTTCCCGACCGGCACCAAGTGGGAGATCGCCCGCAAGTTCAAGTCTGATGAGAAATATGTCGTGTGCAACGCGGATGAAGGCGACCCCGGTGCCTTCATGGACCGTTCCATCATGGAAGGCGATCCCAATTCGATCGTCGAGGCCATGACCATCTGCGGCTACTGCATCGAGGCGCACCACGGCCTGATCTACATCCGTGCCGAGTATCCGCTGGCCGTCGAACGCCTGCGGATCGCCATCGCCCAGGCCCGGGAATACGGCCTGCTGGGCGAAAACATCCTGGGCTCGGGCTTCGACTTCGACATCGAGATCCGCTACGGCGCCGGCGCCTTCGTCTGCGGTGAGGAAACAGCCCTCATCCATTCGATGGAAGGCAAGCGCGGCGAGCCGACGCTCAAGCCGCCGTTCCCGGCGGAAGCCGGCTACATGGGCAAGCCGACCAATGTGAACAACGTCGAGACCCTGGCCAATATCCCGGTCATCCTCACCCGCGGCCCGCAGTGGTTCTCCTCCATCGGCACGGAGAAATCCAAGGGCACCAAGGTCTTCGCCCTGGCCGGCAAGATCAACAACGTGGGCCTGATCGAAGTCCCGATGGGCACGACCCTGCGCGAGATCATCTACGACATCGGCGGCGGCGTGAAGAACGGCAAGCGCTTCAAGGCGGTCCAGACCGGCGGTCCTTCCGGCGGCTGCCTCACCGAGAAGCACCTCGACATCCCCATCGACTACGAGAGCCTGACGGCCGCCGGTTCGATGATGGGATCGGGCGGCATGATCGTCATGGACGAGGACGACTGCATGGTGTCGGTCGCCAAGTTCTACCTGGAATTCACGGTCGGCGAATCGTGCGGCAAATGCACGCCCTGCCGCATCGGCAACAAGCGGATGCTGGAAATCCTTACCCGCATCACCGAAGGAAAAGGGGAGATGGAAGACCTCGACCGGCTCCAGAACCTGGCCTCCGTCATCAAGGACTCCGCCCTCTGCGGCCTGGGACAGACGTCCCCGAACCCCGTGCTCTCGACCCTCGCCAATTTCCGCGATGAATACGTGGAGCACGTCCGCGCCCACAAGTGCCGGGCCAAGAAATGCAAGGCCCTGCTGACCTATACCATCGAGCCGCAGCGTTGCAAGGGCTGTTCGGCCTGCGCCAAGTCCTGCCCCGCACAGGCCATCATGGGCGAAAGCCGCAAACCGCACGTCATCAATCCCTATGTCTGCATCCGTTGCGGCATGTGCCTGTCGCGCTGCCATTTCGGTGCCATTTCCGTAATCTGACAGTACCATGGAGAAGAAAATCAAACTTACCATAGACAATCGTCCGGTGCGCGTGGCACCGGGCACGACCATTCTCGACGCGGCAGCTTCCGTGGGCATCGCCATCCCCACGCTCTGCCACATCGACCTCAAGGGTACCTGTGTGAAGAACAATCCGGCTTCCTGCCGCATCTGTGTCGTGGAAGTGGAGGGACGCCGCAACCTGGCGCCTTCCTGCGCCACGGTCTGCACCGACGGCATGGTGGTCAAGACCAATTCCGTGCGGGTCATCCGCGCCCGCAAGACCATTGCGGAGCTGATGCTCTCCGACCATCCCAACGACTGCCTGACCTGCCCCAAGTGCAGCGACTGCGAACTGCAGCGCCTGGTCATGCGCTTCAACATCCGGCAGATGCCCTTCACGGGCGGTGAGCAGTCCGCCCGCAAGAAGGAAGTCACCGCTGCCATTACGCGCAACATGGACAAGTGCATCCTCTGCCGCCGCTGCGAGAGCGTGTGCAACAATGTGCAGTCGGTGGGCGTGCTGGGCGCTGTCCGCCGCGGCTTCGACACGACCATCGCCCCGACCTTCGACCGGATGTTCAAGGATACGGACTGCACCTACTGCGGCCAGTGCGTGGCGGTCTGCCCGACCGGCGCCCTGACCGAACGCGACAATACCGACCGCCTGATGGACGACCTCTGCGATCCGAACAAGATCGTCATCGCCCAGCCGGCGCCGGCCGTCCGCGTGGCCCTCGGCGAGGAATTCGGCATGAAACCCGGCACCATCGTCACCGGCAAGCTTGTCTCCGCCCTCCGCTACCTGGGCTTCACCAAGGTCTTCGACACCGATTTCGCCGCCGACCTGACCATCATGGAAGAAGGCGCCGAGATCCTCAAGCGCCTGAAAGCCTTCCTGGCCGGCGACAAGGACGTCAAGCTCCCGATCATGACCTCCTGCTGCCCGGCCTGGGTCAATTTCTTCGAGCACAACTATCCCGACCTGCTCGACTACCCGTCTTCGGCCAAGTCGCCCGCCCAGATGTTCGGTGCCATCGCCAAGACCTGGTGGTGCGAGAAACGCAGCATTCCGCGCGAGAAGGTGGTCGTGGTCTCGATCATGCCCTGCCTGGCCAAGAAATACGAATGTGAACGCGATGAATTCATCGTCAACGGGAGCCCCGACGTGGATTACTCCATCTCGACCCGCGAACTGGCCCGCCTGATCAAGCGTGCCAACATCCGTTTCGAAGAACTGCCCGACAGCGATTTCGACACGCCGATGGGCGAGTCTTCCGGTGCCGGCGCCATCTTCGGTGCCACCGGCGGCGTGATGGAGGCGGCCCTCCGCACCGTCTATGAAGTCTATACGGGCAAGCAGCTTCCCAAGCTGGAGCTGACCCAGGTCCGCGGCCTGGACGGCATCCGCGAGGCGACCATCGACCTGGACGGCTTCCCGCTCAAGGTCTGCGTGGCCCATACGCTGGGCAATGCCCGCATCCTGATGGACAAGCTGCGTAGTGGCGAGCTGGACTACCACGTCGTGGAGGTGATGGCCTGCCCGGGCGGCTGCATCGGCGGTGCCGGACAGCCCTATCATCACGGGCATATCGAGATTCTCAAGGCGCGGGCCGACGCGATTTACCGCGAAGACGAAGGCAAGCCCGTCCGCCTGAGCCACAAGAATCCCGACATCATCAAACTCTACGAAGATTTCCTCGGCGAGCCGCTGGGCGAGCGCTCCGAGCAACTGCTTCACACCCATTATTTCAACAAACAGATCCAGTAGTGTTATGGCTGAGATGAAATTATCCTGCGAGGCCGTCCGCCAGGTGGAGGAGGTCTGCGACAAATTCGACAACAATCCGGGTGAACTCATCGCCATCCTGCACGAATGCCAGTCCCGCCTGGGCTATCTGCCCGAGCCGGTGCAGCGCGTCGTCGCCAGGAAACTCGGCATTCCCGCTTCGAAGGTCTATGGCGTGGTGACGTTCTACTCGTTCTTCACGATGACCCCGAAGGGCAAGTATCCGATTTCCGTCTGCCTGGGCACGGCCTGCTATGTGCGCGGAGCGGACAAGCTGCTGGAGGAATTCAAGCGCGTGCTGGGCATCGACGTGGGGGAGACCACGCCCGACGGCAAGTTCTCGCTCGACTGCCTGCGCTGCGTGGGCGCCTGCGGCCTTGCGCCGGTGGCCACCATCGCCGAGAAGGTGTACGGCCGCCTGAATCCGGCCGACATCCGCAAGATCGTCGAGGAGTTCGCAAGCCGCGAATAGGCTGGCATCGAACCGTTCATAGGGAAGCGGCCGGACTGTTCCGGCCGCTTCGTTTTTTGCGTCCGTTTTGATTATTCCTTTTTTTGGGGTATTTTTGCAGATTAAAACTTATTCTGCTATGATTTTGAAAGTCTGTGTCGGCAGTTCCTGCCACCTGAAAGGGTCCTACGATGTCATTGAGGCCATGAAAGAGGTCATCAAGAAATGCGACGTGGAGGATCTCGTCGAATTGAGGGCCAGTTTCTGCCTGGGCTGCTGCGCCCAGGGGGTTACCGTCAAAGCCGAGGGACTCGACAATCCGACGGTGGAACACCTGGAAAACGGGGACATCCTCTTCCATCAGGTCAACAAGGAGAATGTCGAGGAACTCTTCCTCAACCAGATTTATCCCTATATCAAGAAATAGCCTCCGCACATGTCTGAATATCTGCTCTCCCAGAACGTTCAGTGCGACGACTGCTTCAAGTGCCTGCACGAATGCATGGTCAAGGCCATCGCCGTCAAGGACCGCGAAGCCCGTATCCTGGAAGACCGCTGCATCCTCTGCGGACACTGCACCCAGGTCTGTCCCCAGCACGCCAAGGTCGTCGTCAGCGAAACGGAAAAGGTCATGCAGCTGATCGCCTCGGGGAAAAGGGTGGTCGCCAGCGTCGCGCCTTCTTTCGTCTCCAGTTTCGGAATCTCCAATTTCAACACCTTCAAGCTGGCGCTCGCCCGGCTTGGCTTTTCCGATGCGGAGGAGACCGCCGTTGGGGCGGAAGCGGTCACCCGCAAGTACAAGGAACTCCTGGACAGCAGAGCCTATGAGAATTTCATCACCTCGGCCTGTCCGGCCGCCTGCCAGCTGATCCAGAAGTATTATCCCAACGCCCTGCAGTATCTGGCCAAGGTGGACTCGCCGATGATCGCGCACGCCAAGATGCTCCGGGAACAGTATCCCGGCGCCAAGATCGTCTTCATCGGCCCCTGCATCGCCAAGAAGAAGGAAGCCCGGGAAAGCGGTCTTCTGGCCGGCGTGCTGACCTTCACCGAATTGCGTGAGCTCTTCGAAGAACAGGGCATCGTCCTGTCGGACATCATGGACGTCCGGATGGACGAAGGCGACCGGCACGCGAACTTCGCCAAGAACTATCCGGTTTCCCGCGGCATCATCAATTCCTTCCAGAAACGCCCCGAAGGCTACTCCTACCTGGCCATCGACGGCATCGACCGCTGCGTCAAGGCCCTGGAGAACATCGAGCACCTCAATCACGTGTTCCTGGAGATGAATATCTGCAATGACGGCTGCATCGGCGGCCCCTGCAGCATCAAGAAAGACGGCGGCACCATCCGCGCCGCCTGCGAGGTCTGGCGCTACGTCGACCATGAGAAAAAGATCTATCCCGTCTCGCCCGATGCCGGCAAGACGCATGTGATCCTGGATGCCGACTATCCGAGGCTGCGGACAAAAGGCCGTCCGGTCTCCAACCAGGAGATCGAGAACGTCCTGCACCGGATCGGAAAATACCGGCCCGAGGATGAGCGGAACTGCGGTTCCTGCGGCTACCATACCTGCCGGGAAAAGGCCTGGGCTGTCATCAACGGCTATGCGGACATCGACGTCTGCCTTCCCTATATGATGCAGCGGGCCGAGACGATGTCCTACGAAATCATCCGCAACAGCCCGGAGGGGATCGTGGTCCTCAGCAACGACCTGAATATCGTCGAGATCAACAACAAGGCCCTGGAGCTGCTCGGAATCAATGACCTCGATTTCAAGGGCAGGCATGCGGCCGATTTCTTCGACCCCGCCGATTTCATCCACGCGCTGGGCGAGGATGGCGACATCTTCGAAAGCGAACGCTTCATCGACAGGACGGACCGCTACGTCAAACTGACCGTTACAAAGATCCCGGACCAGCATGTGCTTTTCGGAATCCTGAAAGACGTGACCAGCATCGTCAACTACAACCAGCAGCTGGACGAAGTGCGCCAGAAGACCATCCGCACGGCCGACGACGTGATTACCAAGCAGATGCGCGTCGCCCAGGAAATCGCATCCCTGCTGGGCGAGACGACCGCGGAAACCAAGGTGGCCCTGGTCAATCTGAAGAAGATCCTGCAGGAAGACAAAAAAGAGGAATAACGCATGGATCTTTGTCTCGAATACGGTTGTTCTTCGCTCAACAAGTACGGTGAAGAGTTGTGCGGGGATCAGGTGGACCTTTGCCGCAACGGGGACTGGACGACCCTCGTCCTGGCCGACGGCCTGGGCAGCGGCGTGAAGGCGAGCATCCTTTCGACCCTGACCTCGAAGATCCTCTGCCGGATGATCGCCGACAACATCGATCCGATCGACAGCATCGAAACGGTGCTCCAGACGCTTCCCGTATGCAAGGTGCGCGGCATTGCCTATTCCACCTTTTCCGTCATCCACATCAACCGCCACGGGGAGGGGAGCCTGATCGAATTCGACAATCCCCAGGCCATCCTTTTCCACGACGGGCGCTGCATGGACTTCGACCGGACCGAGGTCGAGATCGGCGGGAAGAAGGTTTACAAGAGTGCGCTGGCCCTGCAGGAAAACGACATGGTCCTGGTCATGTCCGACGGTACGGTCCACGCCGGCCTGGGCAAGATCCTCAATTTCGGCTGGTCGAGAAAACAGATCATGGAACACCTGGACCGGACCGTCCGGCCCGAGATGTCGGCCCGCGCCGTCTGCTGCCTGCTGGCCTCCGCCTGCAATGACCTGTATCTGGACAAACCGGGCGACGATACGACCGTGGCCGCGATCAAGCTGCGCAAGCCGCTGTCGGTCAGCCTGATGGTTGGTCCGCCCGTGGACCGGGAAAGCGACGGGTACTACGTCTCGTCTTTCCTCGCCCAGCCCGGAAAGAAGGTGGTCTGCGGCGGGACGACGGCCATGATCGTCGCCCGCAACCTGGGCAAGACCCTCGAGACCAGCTTCGATTTTCCCGACAAGGATGTGCCGCCCATCGGCTTCATCGAGGGGATCGACCTGGTCACGGAAGGGGTCCTGACCATGCGGCGCCTGCTGGACCTTTCCTCAAAATACCTGTCCGTGAGCGATCTGACTCCGAAGACCTTTCCCAAGAAGGACGGGGCCTCCCTGCTGGCCGAAATCCTGTTCGAGGAAGCGACCGACATTACCTTCTTTGTGGGGCAGAGCGTCAACAAGGCCCACCAGGGGCTGGAGATCGACACGACTCTCAAACTCAAACTCGTGGAGCACCTGGCCGCCAACCTGCGTGCCATGGGCAAGACCGTCACGATTTATTACGATTAATCCATTTTACTTATGAGCGTAAGCAACAAGATATTCGATACCAACGTACAACTCGTCAAATACAAGGTTCTCAAGGAAGTGATCCGCCACGCCTTCGCCGGCGACCTCGCGTCCTCGCAGATTGCCATCGCAAAGGAGATTGCGGACGGGAACAAGGAGAGCATGCAATGCTGCATCTACAAGGAGCGGGCGATCTCCGAAGAGCGGGTGCTGATGGCCATGGGCGGCGACCGTTCCAATCCCAACCCGATTGCGGTGATCAACATCGCCTGCGATGAATGTCCCATCGACGGCATGCTCGTCACCTCCGCCTGCCGCGGATGCCTCATGCATGCCTGCAAGGACGTCTGCCCGCGCGATGCCATTTCCATTGTGGACAAACATGCGGTGATCGACCGCTCCAAATGCATCGAGTGCGGCAAATGCAGCCAGGTATGCCCGTATGAGGCCATCATCACGCGCCACCGTCCCTGCATCAAGAGCTGCAAGGTCAAGGCCATCTCGATGGATGAGGAACGGAAGGCCAAGATCGATTACGACAAGTGCATCGCCTGCGGCGCCTGCGTCTATCGCTGTCCTTTCGGGGCCATCACCGACAAGTCGTTCGTGACGGATATCATCGATATGCTCAAGAAGTCCGACGGCGGCAGGAAATACCGGGTCTATGCGGTCATCGCCCCGGCCATCGTGAGCCAGTTCCATTTCGGCCGGGTGACCCAGGTGGTCACGGCCATCAAGAAGATCGGCTTCCACCAGGTGGTGGAGGCGGCCCTCGGCGCCGACATCACCCTCTATCACGAGGTCAACGAGTGGAAGGAGAAACGGATGCTGACCACCTCGTGCTGCCCTTCGTTCGTGGCCTTCCTGGAGAAGAATTTCCCGGAGCTGACCCAGTACGTCTCTTCATCGGTCTCCCCGATGGTGGAGGCCGCCCGCCTGATCAAGCATTCGGACCCGACGGCCAAGGTGGTCTTCATCGGTCCCTGCAGCTCGAAAAAGATGGAATTCCGGCTTCCGAAGACGGGCGGCGCCATCGATTCGGTGCTCTCGTTCGAGGAACTGCAGGCCTTCTTCGATGCCCTGGACATCGATACGACTGCCCTGGAGGACAGCAGCCTCGACAATGCCTCCTTCTACGGCCGTATCTTCGCCAAGTCGGGCGGCGTGGCCCGTGGCGTTGCCGATGTGGCGGCCTCCTACGGGGTCGAAGGCGTCGTGCCGCAGGTGATGAACGGCATCGATGAATGCCGTGCCAATCTGATGAAATTGAAATTCGGCAAGGCGACAGCCAACTTCTTCGAGGGCATGGCCTGCGACGGCGGCTGCATCAACGGCGCGCTGTGCCTGACGCACAGCCCGAAGAATGTGGCGGACGTGGAAGGCTATGGCAATGAGGCCAAGGAAAAGACCATCGAGAACTCGGTCAAGCTCTACAAACTCACCCTTCCTTCCGGGACGCAGGACCGGGGATGACGACCCGTTCCAGGATGCCCTGGAGATAAGCCAGGGCGATGCCGTAATTGGTGATAGGCACGCCGGCGAGGCGTGCCTTTCTCGTCCGGGCCCGTACGGTCTGGCGGTTGGCCACGCAGGCGCCGCAGTGGATGATCAGGTCGTAAGGTGACAGGTCTTCCGGGAAGTCGTTGCCGGCGGCGATGTCGATCTGAGGGCCGGCCAGGAGGCTGTCGCCGGATGTGCCGCAGCCCGCTGCGACGCGCTTGCGCAGCAGGTTGGGGATTTTGACCCGTCCGATGTCTTCGGTGTCGGGGACGTGCGTGCAGGCTTCGGCGATCAGGACCCGCGAACGGCTGTTCAGCCGGCCGATGGCCTGGGCCCCTTCCGTGAAAGTCCGGATATCTCCTTTTGCCGAAGCCAGCAGGATGGAGAAGGAGGTGAGGGGCCAGTCCTTCGGAATGCTCCGGTCGACGAGGCCGAACACCTGGGAGTCGGTGATGACCAGTGCGGGCCGCTCCCTGAGGCTGGCCGATGCACCGGCCAGGGACTCCGGGGTGCAGCAAAGCGCATTGCAGCGGCGGTCGAGCAGTTCCCGCAGGACCTGGACCTGCGGCAGGATGATCCGGCCTTTCGGCGCTTCGCTGTCCTGGGGCATCACCAGCAGCACCGTATCGCCATCCTGTACCAGATTGCCGGTCAGGTAGGGATTCTCTTCGGCGGGACGTGCGGCAGCGATGCGCGCAAGCAGCGATTCGACGGTCTCGCCGCGCGTGTAGCAGATGACGGGGATGCCGGCCTGTGCCGCCAATGTCCCGATATCGGGGACATCGGCAGCGGTTTCCCGGCGCACGATGACGGCGATGTCGGTCTGGTCGAGGATGGCAAGGGTGCGCCTCCTGCGTTCCGCTCCGAGGATGGAGGAATCGTCGAGGCCGGCGGTGTCGATCAGGACGGCGGGCCCGATGCCCAGCGGCAGTTCGATGGCCTTGCGGACCGGATCGGTCGTCGTTCCGGGTACAGGGCTGACCAGCGAGACCTGCTGGCCCGCGATGGCGTTGACCAGCGTCGATTTGCCGCTGTTTACCGCGCCGAAAAAGGCGATGTGGAGGCGTTCCATGCGTACAGGCTTCTCAGAAGCGGAAGTCCCGGCTTCCGTTTTCAATGGCTTTCAGCCTTTCGACGGTCAGGTCGCGGACGCGGCCTTCGGGGATGTCGGTGAGGCTTTCGGCAATCATTTTCTCGCCGGCCGCCCGGGTCAGGGGCGAGGCGTAATCCATCAGGTATTCCTTGAGGGTCATCAGGGCGTTGGGCGTGCAGCAATAACTGATCTTTCCGCTCTTGCACAGCGCCATGAAACGGTCGCCCGTGCGGCCTTCGCGGTAGCAGGCCGTGCAGAAGCTGGGTATGTGCTTCTGCTCCAGCAGCCAGCGGACCACGTCGTCCAGCGGCCGGGTGTCCGATACGTCGAACTGGGCCGTCTCGTCGTGGCGTTCCTCGGTCGTATAGCCGCCGACGCTGGTGCGCGAACCGCCGCTGATCTGCGAGACGCCGCAGTGGAGAAGCTGCTCCCGCATCCGGGCGGACTCGCGGGTGGAGATGATCATGCCGGTGTAGGGCACGGCGACGCGGAGCACGGCCACGATTTTCTGGAAGATGGCATCGGGCAGCGCATCGGGGAAACTGTCGAGCGAAACGTCATCCGCCGGGCAGATGCGCGGCATGCTGATGGTGTGCGGCCCGACCCCGAAACGGGCTTCCAGGTGCTCGGCGTGCATCAGCAGGGCCGTCAGTTCGTAGCGGTAGCCGCCCAGTCCGAAGAGGACGCCGACGCCCACGTCGTCGCAGCCGCCTTCCTGGGCCCGGTCCATCGCTTCGGTGTGCCAGGCGTAGTCGCTCTTCGGTCCGGTGGGGTGGAGTTCTTCGTATTTCTTCCGGTTGTAAGTCTCCTGGAAGAGGATGTAGGTGCCGATGCCGGCGTTCTTGAGGCGCCGGTAGGATTCGACATCGGTCGCGGCGATGTTGACGTTCACGCGGCGGATGGAATTGCCGCCTTCGCGGACGGAGTAGATGGTCTTGATCGAGTCGAGGATGTATTCCAGCGGATTGTGGACCGGATCCTCGCCGGCTTCGACGGCCAGCCGCTTGTGACCGGTCCGGATCAGGGCGCGCACTTCCTCGGCGATCTCCTCCTGCGAGAGCTTCTTGCGCGGGATGGAGCGGTTCTTCGCGTGGTAAGGACAGTAAACGCAGCCGTTGATGCAATAGTTCGACAGGTAGAGCGGGGCGAACAGCACGATGCGGTTGCCGTAGAACTTGTGTTTGATTTCGCCGGCGAGCGCATAGAGACGCTCTTCCATTTCCGGGTCGTTGCAATCCATCAGGATTGCGGCTTCCCGGTGGCTCAGGCCTTTGCACCGGGCGGCTTTTTCCAGGATTTCGAGCACGCGCGCCCGGTTTCCGCTTTCGCGGGCGGCCAGGTCGAGGGTCTCGAGGACTTCTGCATGGTCGATGAATTCATCGGCGTGGGTGGAGGATGGATTATACATGGTTATCTGTGTCTTGAGAATGGTTTTCTTGATAATCGCCGCGGGACGGACTGACGGTCCGGCCGATGGCGGCCAGTTCTTCGTGGATTTTCCGGATGTTTTCGGCCGTTTCGACCGCCAGCGAAGCCTTGCCCTCGTAGAGGGTATATTCGGCGCGTTCGACGGCGGGGGTGAAATTGGGCATGATGACATTGGCCCCGGCCAGGATCCCGGCGGTCCGTCCGTCCGGGCGGAGGGTGGACAGGGCGGTGGTGGCGGGAATCAGGGCGTCGGGATGCATCAGGCGCAGGATCGCATAGAGGCGGAGTGTGCATTCGCTGCTGCCGGCCGGATAAGCGCCCAGCGGCGTGGCGGGGTGGGGGATGAAAGGCCCGATGCCGATCATCTCCGGACGGAAACTCTCCAGCAGGCGGATGTCGGCGAGCAGGTTGCCGGTCGTCTGGAACGGGCTTCCCACCATCATGCCCATGCCGGTCTGATATCCCAGTTCCCGCAGGGTGCGCAGGCAGGCAAGGCGGTTCTCCAGCCGCATGCCGGCCGGATGAAGCCGGGCGTAATGCGCGGGATCTGCGCTTTCGTGGCGCAGCAGATAACGGTCGGCGCCTGCCTGCCGGAGGCGGGCATAGGTGTCGGCCGGAAGCTCTCCGAGCGAAAGGGTGATGGCGGCCTGGGGCCAGGATGCGCGGATTTCCGCGACCAGACCGGCCAGTTTCTCCGCGGCCGGCGGATTCTCGCCGCCTTGCAGGACAAAGGTGCGCAGGCCGAGCCGCCAGGCATTCTCGCAGCAGCGGAGGATGCTTTCCCGGGACAGGGAATAGCGCCGTACATCCGGATTGCTGCGCCGGATGCCGCAGTAGAGGCAGTCGTTGCGGCAGATGTTGCTCCATTCGATGAGGGCACGCAGGAAGACCTGCCTTCCGAAGTGCGCCTCGGCGGTTTCCCGGGCGGCGACGAAAAGGCAAGCATCGGCGGAGGGATCTTCGCTCGTGAGCAGTTCCATGAGACCGGCATCGCCGAGCGTCCGCTTTTCTCTCAGTTCTTCGACAAGAAGCTTCATCTTTCCGGCAAAGATACATTTTCTTTCGGACAAAAGTTTCGTATATTTGAAGTTTGAAACAATTTGCCCGCCCATGAGAAAATCCGCTCTCCTCTTCATCCTCTCCGCCCTTGTCGCGCTGCTGGCCGCCTGCGGGCCGCAGATCGAAAGTCCCACCGGAACTTCCGTGCCCGACCGGGGCTGGCTGTTTACCGGCAAAGCGCCCTACACGCTTCAGACGAAGGTGGATGCGGCCCCGGGGCCGGCTTCTTTCGTCCTGGTGACGGATCGCTCCCTGATGTCGGATGAACCGCAGGTCGTCCTGTCGAAAGATGTCACCGTCGCCCCGGACAGTACGATCCGGGTCCGGTTGGGCCGCCTGGAACCGGGTTTCTACCAGGTACGGCTGCGCGATTCCATCCGCTGGAACATCGGCGTGCGGCCGGATGCCGTGGTGAGCGCGCCCGATCCGCAGCCGGATTTCGACACCTTCTGGGCGCAGACGATGGCCGAACTGGACCGGATTCCCCTGCAGCCGACGCTGACCCCGGTGCCGGCGTATTCCAATGAGGTCCGGACCTGCTACGAGGTACGCTATCCCGCCTGGGGCGGCGCCGTTTCGGGCGGTATTCTGTCTGTCCCCGTGGCGGAAGGGAAGTACCCGGTCTGCGTGCAGTATATGGGCTATGGGGCCGAGCCGTACTATTTCGATCCGTCTGCTTCGCCGGACCGCATCGATTTCCTGGTCAGCGTGCGTGACCAGGGCATTTTCAAGAACGGCCAGGACCGCTGGATCGACCGCGGCCTTGCCTCCCGCGACAGTTTCTACTACCGCGGGGCATTCTGCGATGCCGTGCAGGCCGTCCGCTTTGCCGCTTCGCTTGAAAAGGCCGACACCGGCCGCATCGTATCCTTCGGCGAGAGCCAGGGCGGTGCGTTGACCTGCGTCGCCGCCGCGCTGGATTCCCGCATCAAGGCCATCGCGCCCTCGGTTCCGTTCCTGGGCGATTATCCCGATTATGCGAAGATCGTGTGGTGGCCGGTGCACGAGGTCTTCGAGCAGGCGGATGCCGAAGGCATCGGCCGGGAAGCGCTCTTCACGATGCTCTCGTATTTCGACGTCAAGAATTTCGCACCGCGCATCCACTGCCCGGTGTACATGGCCTTCGGCCTGCAGGACGCCACCTGCCCGCCGCATACCAATTTCTCCATCTACAACAACCTGGGTACCTATGACAGGCGCTACTTCTGCGTTCCGACCTGCGGCCACGCGATGTGGCAGGAGCCTTCCTGGGATGCGCAGCGCACTTCTTTCCTGGAAAGCTATATGCACCCGGCCCTCCAGAATCCGTAATTATTCCAAAACCTGATACCGATGAAACGAATCTTTGCCGTACTGGCTGCGCTGGTCATCACCCTGAGCGCCGCCGCTGACGAAGGAATGTGGCTGCTGCCGCTGATCCAGCAAATGAACAAGAAAGACCTCCGGGAGGCCGGCTGCAAGCTGACCCCGCAGGAGATCTACAACATCAACAAGTCGTCGCTCAAGGACGCCATCGTGCAGTTCGGCGGTGGCTGCACCGGAGAGATGATCTCCAACCAGGGCCTGCTGGTGACCAACCACCACTGCGGCTACGGCAGCATCCAGGGCCTTTCCACCGACGAGCACAACTACCTGATGGACGGCTACTGGGCCAACGAGCGGGCCGAAGAGATCCCGGTTCCCGGCCTGAGCGTCACCTTCCTGGTTTCGATGAAGGACGTGACCGACGTGATGGAACCGGCAGAAGACAAGGCTGCCGCCCGCAACCAGATCCTCGAAGCCGCCCGTAAGGACAATCCCGGCTGCCGCGCCGTGGTGACCGGCTTCTACAATGACAATGTCTATTACCTGATCATCTACCGGACCTACACGGACGTGCGCTTTGTCGGCGCGCCGCCGGCATCGATGGGCAAGTTCGGCGGTGAGACCGACAACTGGATGTGGCCCCGCCACACCTGCGACTTCTCGATGTTCCGCGTCTATGCCGGCAAGGACAACATGCCGGCCGAATACAGCCTCGACAACGTGCCGTACCGGCCCGCCCACAGCCTGAAGATCTCGCTCAAGGGCCCGCAGGAGAACGACTATGCGATGATCATGGGCTATCCGGGCCGCACGCAGCGCTACCAGACGGCCGCCCAGCTCAAGCAGATGATCGCCCGCAACCGTGTGGCCATCGACGCCCGCACCGTCCGTCAGGACATCATGTGGGAGGCCATGTGCGCCGACCCGTCCGTCCAGCTGAAGTATGCCAGCAAATACGCCGGCAGCGCCAATGGCTGGAAGAAGTGGCAGGGCGAGGAACTGGCCTTCGAGAACCTCGACATCATCGGCCGTGAAGAGCAGAAAGAGGCGGCCCTCAACGCCTGGATCGCCGCCGACCCCGCCCGCAAGGCCAAATACGGAACGCCCGTCGAGGACATCGCCGCCCGCGTGGCCAAGACTTCCGCCGGCGAACTGGCCGTGTCGCTCCTGACCGAAGCCCCTTACCGGATCGAACTCACCACGCCGTATTCCAATCTGTTGACGGCCGTGGACCGCAACGTGAAGAACGGCGCCGATTCTACCGAAGCCCTCGCTTCCGCCAAGAAGCGGCTGCAGCGTTTCTACCGCGACTATGTGCCCCAGCTGGACCGCAAGGAGGCTGTGGCCCTGCTCGAATTCTACCGCAAGAACGCCAAGCCCGAGAATTACCTGGACATCCCCGGCGAAAACTTCGCGACGATGGATATCCCGGCCTATGTGGACCGCCTTTTCGACAACAGCCTGTTCACCTCTTATGATAAGCTCAACGCCGCCACGATGGAGCAGATTGCGGCCGACCCGGTCGGCGGCCTGGTCCGCAGCGTGAACGAAAAACTGATGTCGCTCTATGGCTCCGCCTACGGAACCGAGGCGGACAACATCGCCTACGACAAGGCCCGCAAGCAGTTCGCCGCCGCACTGATGGAATGGCAGAAAGGCCAGGCCATGTATCCCGACGCCAACTCCACGATGCGCCTGACCTACGGCCACGTGCTGCCGTATTCCCCCAAGGACGGCCTGAAGTACCTGCACTACACCACGCTCAAAGGTGTGATGGAGAAAGAGGATCCCACCAATCCGGAGTTCATCGTGCCGACCAAGGTGAAAGAACTTTATGAAGCCGGCGACTACGGCCGCTGGGCCGACGCCGACGGTACGCTGCATACCTGCTTCCTGACCAACAACGACATCACCGGCGGCAACTCCGGTTCTCCGGTGCTGGATGCCAAGGGCAATCTCATCGGCCTGGCCTTCGACGGCAACTGGGAGAGCATGAGCTCCGACGTGATGTTCGAACCCGAACTGCAGCGCTGCATCTGCGTGGACATCCGTTATGTCCTGTGGATGGTCGAGAAGTTCGGCGGTGCCACCAACATCATCAATGAGCTGACCTACGTCAAATAAGCGGATGGGAAAAGCCAAGTGGATCGCCGGTTTTCTCGGCTGGGTGGCCTTCGGGCCGATCGGAGCCCTGCTCGGCTTCCTGACGGGCAGCTTCATTGATGTCCAGATCGAAGTTGCCAAACGCGTTTCCGGTTCCGGTGGGAACACCACCGGGACCGGATACGGTCCGCGTACGGGCTATTCGCCAAACGAGCAGCGCAATAGCTTCATGGTCAGCCTGCTGGTGCTTTCTTCGGCCGTCATCAAGGCCGACGGGCAGGTCCGGCAGGCCGAACTCGACCAGGTCCGTGCCTTCATCCGGCAGAATTTCGGCGAAGCGGCCGTTCCGCAGGCCATGCAGATCCTTGACGGCCTGAACCGGCAGCAGGTCAATATCTACGAGGTCGGCGCCCAGATCGCCGGCTATATGAATTATTCCCAGCGGCTGCAGCTGTTCCATTACCTGGTGCAGCTTGCCGCCGCGGACGGCGAGGTCAGCCGCTCGGAGAAAGATGTCCTGGAATCCGTCGCTTCGGCGATCCGGCTCAGTTCTTCCGATGCTTCCTCGGTCATCGCCATGTTCTACAAGGACCGCGATTCCGCCTATGCCGTTCTGGAAATTTCCCCGTCTGCAAGCGATGACGAAGTCCGGAGCGCCTACCGCCGGATGGCGATGAAGAACCATCCGGACAAAGTGGCCACCCTGGGACCTGAGGTCCAGAAAGCGGCAGCCGAGAAGTTCCGCAAGATCCAGGAAGCCTACGAAACCATCAAGAAGGAGCGGGGAATGAACTGATGGAAAACAGAATCCTGCGACCGGCGGAAACGGCGGATGTGCCGGCCATACAGACCGTCCTGCAGGCGGCCCGGCAGATCATGTGGGAATCCGGGAATCTCCGGCAGTGGGGACCGGATTATCCGCCGCTGGAGGCCATCCTTTCCGATATCCGGCGGGGCGGGGGATTCGTCTTCGAACAGGCGGGTGACGTGGTTGCCTATTTTGCCCTGCTTCCGTCGCCGGAACCGACCTATCGCGAAATCCGGGGCGGGGCCTGGCTGGATGACCTGCGCCCGTACCATGTCGTGCACCGGATCGCCAGTCTGCCCTCCGTCCACGGCATCTTCCGGGATATTATGGATTTCTGTTTTTCCCGGGATGCCAATATCCGCATCGATACGCACCGCGACAATGCGATTATGCGTCACAATCTCCTGAAATACGACTTTTCTTACTGCGGTATCATCCACGTATCCGACGGTTCGGAGCGTCTGGCCTACCAACGCATCGCGGATTCCTGCTGAACGGATGGATGCTTCTTTGCCGGTAAGTAAGATTGCAGCGGCCGTGGTGGATTCACTCTCCGCCAGCCCGGTGACCGTTGTGACGGCGCCGCCGGGCTCGGGAAAATCCACCTGGCTGCCGCTGGCCATCCTGACCGCGCGCCCTGCCGGTGCCGGAAAGATCCTGATGCTGGAGCCCCGCCGCATTGCGGCACGTCAGATTGCCGCACGGATGGCTTCGCTGCTCGGCGAGGAGGTGGGGGAGACGGTCGGCTACCGCATCCGTTTCGAAAAGAAAATCAGCCGCAGGACGCGGATCGAGGTGTTGACAGAAGGCATCCTGACGCGGATGCTGGTCGAAGATCCCGGACTGGACGGCGTCGATCTCGTCATTTTCGACGAATTCCATGAACGCAGCCTGCAGACGGACCTGGCCCTGGCGCTTGCCCGGGAATCCCAGTCGGTCCTCAGGCCGGACCTCCGCTTGCTCCTGATGTCGGCCACGCTCGATGAACCCGGTCTCTGCCGGGAACTGGGCGCACAGTTGATTTCCTGCGCCGGGAAAATGTTCCCTGTGGATATCCACTATCTGGGAGACTCCCCGGCGGAGCTTGTCGATGTGACGGTCCGGGCTGTCCGCCAGGCTCACCGGGAGCTGGAAGGCGACATTCTGGCGTTCCTGCCCGGCGAGGCTGAGATCCGCCGTTGTGCCGAAGCGCTCGAAGGCCTTGCGTCCGACACGCAGATCCGTCCGCTCTACGGCCGGCTCACGCTGGACGAGCAGCGCCGTGCCATCGCTCCAAGCCCTGCCGGCAGCCGGAAAATCGTCCTGGCCACCCCGGTTGCCGAAACTTCGCTTACGATCGAAGGGGTCCGCGTCGTGGTCGATGCGGGCTATTGCCGACGTCCGGTCTTCGATCCCCATACCGCCCTGGAACGTCTGGAGACCATCCGCATCAGCCTGGATATGGCAGCCCAACGCAGCGGCCGTGCCGGCCGCCTGGCGCCCGGCGTGTGCTACCGGCTCTGGTCCAAGGCTGCGGAGAGCCGCATGGCGCCGCAGCGGCAGCCCGAGATACTGGATGCGGACCTTGCACCGCTGCTCCTGCAAGTGGCTGCCTGGGGTGAGACGCATCCCGAGCGGCTTCCGTGGCTCACGCCGCCGCCTGCACCGGCCCTGCGAGCTGCCCGGACGCTTCTGCAGTCTCTGGATGCGCTTGACGATGCCGGCCGGATCACGTCCCGGGGCCGGAAACTGGCGGCCTTGCCCTGCCATCCCCGGGTCGCGCAAATGCTGCTCACGGCTTCCGATGCCGCCCAGCAGGCCCTGGCTGCCGATCTGGCGGCCCTGCTGGAAGAGAAAGACCCGCTTTCCGAAGAAATGGATCCGGACATCAGCCTCCGGATCGAAGCGCTTCGCCGCGCACGTGCCGGCGGCCGGCCCGGTCCCTGGGGCCGGATTGCCCGAATAGCGGCGCAATACCGGGAAATGGCCCGGGTTCCGGAAGACAATGCCCCGTCCGATGCCTATCTGCTCGGCGCCCTGCTCGCTGCCGCCTATCCCGAACGCGTGGCATGTCCCTGGAAAGAAGGCGGAAACCGTTTCTGCATGGCCGGCGGCGACCTGGTGTTCCTGCCGGAGCAGAGTGCGCTCAGCGGATGCGACTGGCTGGCTGTCGCCAGCGTGTTTGTTCGGGCCGGTTCGTCCGGGCGGATCCTCCTGGCCGCACCCGTTGCTCCCGCAGACCTGCAGGCGCTGGCCCGTCCGACCGAGGATGTCCGCTGGGATACCAGGGCGGGCGGCCTGGTCGCCCGCCGCCTCTGGCGTATCGGCGTCCATGTCCTGGCCGAAAAGCCGCTTGCCGGAATCGATCCGGCGACCGGGATGGCTGTCCTCTGTGCGGCTGTCCGCAAGGAGGGCCGAAGCCTGTTCGACTTCTCGGATGCCGTCGAAAACCTGCAGCGCCGGATTGCTGCAGTCGCCCTCTGGCATCCGGAGCTGGAGTTGCCAGATGTCTCGACCGATGCACTGCTGGCGCGACCGGAAGCGTGGCTGCCGCTCCAGGCAGCGCCGGCGGCATCGGCGGCGCAACTTCGGAAAATAGACCTGGAATCCGTCATCTGGAACCAGCTCTCCTATGCGCAGCAGCAGGCTGTCGAGCGCATTGCGCCTTCACACGTCACGGTTCCGACCGGGAGCCGGATCCGCCTGGAATACCGGCAAGGTGCCGATGCGCCCGTCCTTCGCGTCCGCCTGCAGGAATGTTTCGGCCTGCTCGATACACCCTGTGTGGATGACGGCCGCCGGCCGGTGCTGATGGAACTGCTGTCGCCCGGTTTCAAACCTGTCCAACTGACCTCCGACCTTCGCAGTTTCTGGGGCGGTACCTATTTCGATGTCCGCAAGGAACTGCGCCGCCGCTATCCTCGGCATGCCTGGCCGGAGGACCCGCTTGCCGCGATTCCGGTGCGCGGTGTCAGGAAAAAATGTTAAATTTGTAGGATCATCATAACTGCATCTATGAAAAAATCCTTTTTTGCCTTTGTGGCTGTTCTGCTGGTTGCCTTCCCGTCGCTGACGGGCTGCGGCAAGCCTGCCAAGAAAGCCGCCCCGGTTTTCGTCAAGGACGAGACCGGCATCGTCCGGCGGGTGAATCCCGACGAAAAGAATGTGTACCTGGTCTTTACGGCCCATTACAGTGAGAACGACAGCGGCTACTTCGAAAACTTCGACGGCGTCGTGCCTGTGCTCAATACCTTAAAGGAAAAAGGGGTGAAGGCATCTTTCTTCCCGACCGGCGTCTGCTTCGAGCAGCCGCAGTACGAGGAAGCCATCCGGCGGATCATCGGCGAGGGACACTATCTTTCCTCCCATTCGTATGCCCACCTGGTCCTTTGCGAAAACGGCCGGACGCTGGTGGATGCCGATTCGCTGGCCGGGGATTTTGCCCGCATGGAGGCCCAGCTGAACCGCTTCGGCCTGGAAAAGAAACAGTATTACTGGCTGATTCCGCCCTACGAATCCTGCAATGTCGAATCGCGCCAGAACATGGAAGCGCTGGGATACAAGCTGCTCAATCCTTCGGAAGGCCCGCTTTTCGGACTGGACTGGACCACGCCGGACATGCCTTCCTATAAATCCATCGACCAGATGCTCGCCCGCCTGTGGGAACTGGAGGAAAGCGAAGGTCTCAGCGGCCTCATCCTGCTGATCCACGCCATGAATTATCCCGAGAAGGAGGAAGTTGAGCGTCCGTACAACCATCTGGGCGAAATCATCGATACGCTGAAGGCGCGCGGCTACGGCTTCCGCACCTTCAACGACGTGATTGCCGCCGAAACGAATTAGAATCTTTACGGAATGAAACAGACAATTCAAGTATCCGGAATGAAATGCCCGCACTGCGAGGCGCGGGTTGAAAAGCAGCTGGGCCGGCTTGAAGGTGTAGCCTCCGTGAAGGCCAGCCATGAAAACGCTTGTGTGGAACTCGATTACGATCCTGCCGTCCTGTCGGCGGATGAGATTGTCGAGACGATAGCCGACTGCGGCTTCGAGGCAAGTCTATGACCGAAAGCCGCATCTTCCCGGTGCTCGGGATGATGTGCGCGGCCTGTTCCGCCAATGTGGAGCGGAAACTGCGCAAGACCCCCGGCGTTGTCGATGTCTCCGTCTCCCTGCCCGGCCGCACGGCGTCGGTCGAATATGACCCGTCCGTCGTTACCCCGGAGGATCTGCGCCGGGAAGTGGCCGCGGCCGGCTACCAACTGGTCATCGATGGCGGAGCCGGGGTGGAGGACGTCCAGCGGCGCGCTTTTGTCGATCTGCGGCGCAGGACCCTGCTTTCCTGGGTCTTCGCCGCCCTGGTGATGCTGTTTTCGATGGGCGGTCTTTTCCGGGACCGGCCCTTTGTGGGAAATCTTCTCTGCCTGCTGCTCGCCGCGGCCTGCATCGTGTTCTGTGGCCGCACCTTCTTTGTGACGGCCCTGCAACAGGCGAAGCACCGTTCGGCCAACATGGACACGCTGGTCGCCCTTTCGACCGGTATATCCTTTCTTTTCAGCCTCTGGCTGACTTTCAGCGGATCTGCGCATACCTGGTTCGATTCGGTGACGATGATCACCAGTTTCGTGCTCACCGGCCGGCTGCTGGAAGAAAAGGCCAAGAACGGAACCGCCGCCTCGATCCGGGCCCTGATGGACCTGCAGCCCAAGACGGCCCATCTGATCAATCTCGACGACGACACGGTTTCGGAAGTGCCGATCGCCCTCCTGCAGCCCCGCGACATGCTGGAAGTCCGCTCCGGCGAGGCCATTCCCGTGGACGGCGTGATGCGGGGCGGCAGCGCTGCGGTAGATGAGAGCATGATCACCGGTGAACCGGTTGCCGTCCCCAAGGCGAAAGGGGACCGGCTGCTGGCCGGAACGATCGTCAAGGAAGGCTCCTTGCGGATGCGGGCGCAGCAGGTCGGGGCCGACACGGTCCTGTCCGGGATCATCCGGATGGTGCAGAAAGCGCAGGGGAGCAAGGCCCCCGTCCAGCGGCTGGTCGACCGGGTGGCGCTGGTTTTCGTTCCGGCGGTCCTGGGTATTTCCGTGCTGACGTTCTGTGCGTGGATGCTCGCCGGCGCCGAACTGCAGCATGCGCTGGTCTGCGCGGTTTCGGTGCTGGTGATCGCCTGCCCCTGCGCCCTGGGCCTGGCAACGCCGACGGCCCTGATGGTAGGCATCGGCTGCGCCGCCGAGCGCGGCATCCTGGTCAAGGATGCCACGGCGCTGGAGCAGCTGCACAAGGTCGATACGCTGGTTACCGACAAGACCGGCACGCTGACCATTCCCAACCTGGAAATCAAGGCCTCTGACGACCTGGCCTTTGAACAGCGGGAAACGCTCAAGCCCAATGCCGCGGAAGCCATCCGCCGGCTGCGCGCTTCGGGGATTGACGTGTGGATGATGAGCGGTGACCGCGACGACGCTGCGGCCTATTGGGCTGCGCGTGCCGGCATCGAACACTATCGGAGCCGCGTGATGCCGCAGGACAAGGAGGATCTCGTGCGCCGGCTGCAGTCGGAGGGACATACCGTCGCCATGATCGGCGACGGTGTCAATGACGCCCAGGCGCTGGCCTCGGCCGATGTGAGCATCGCCATCGGGCGGGGTACCGATGTGGCGATGGAAGTGGCCCAGGTGACCCTCATGCGGGATGACCTGCTGGCCCTGAACGATGCCGTCGGGCTTTCCCGCCGGACGGTGCGTACCTTGCGCGGCAATCTGTTCTGGGCGTTTATCTACAATGTCGTCTGTATTCCGCTGGCTGCCGGTGTCGTTCCTTCGGCCCACATCAGCCCGATGACCGCAGCCGCCCTGATGGCATTCAGCAGCGTGAGCGTCGTGCTCAACAGCCTGCGCCTCCGCCGTTCCAAATAGCGATTTTTTTCGTATCTTAGTCGCAGAAAACCGTAATGATTATGAACCGTTTATCCTTCTTTCTGCTATCGGCTTTCATGCTGATGCTTTGTGCGTGCGACGACAATGTACAACTCTTCCGGGATGCCGCCCTGCAGCTCGACAATACCCGCCATACGCTGACCGACGAGTTCGACTATTGGCCGGACTGCGGCATCCGGGTGACCGGCAGCCATCTGGCTTCCCTGATTTCGCTCGAAGGACTGCAGAAACTCCTGCCTTGCCCGCTCTTTGTATCGGGACCGCACGATGCGGAGAACGGTGTGTGGGATTTGGAGAATCCGGAACAGTTCGGCCACTACAATCCCAAGGCCATCCAATATCTCGCGGACCTGGCCGAAAAGGTGGTTGCCGACGCGGCTTTCGTGAAGATGAGCCAGGGGCTTGTGGATGAGTACCTGTACGACAAGATGCACGTGATGATGGTGCTGCACGACGCGCTGTACGACGAAAAGCTCCCGGATTATATGGGTTATGATGCCGATGATTCCCGCTATGTCCGCGAAGACATCTTCAAGGATCTGCTGGCATCGAACGGCGGCGGCATCAGCGCCGCCCCGGTCTTCGCCAGTTACTTGAATCTTTCAGCGCCGCCCCGGGGTTACTATCCCTTCTGGGACCTCAACCATCTCTATTTCTGGGCCCGGCGTTGGAGCGACGGGACCATCGACTTGTTCTACAAGGCCCTGAGCACCGTCTTCAAGGCCTACTATCCGACCTACGATTTCAATCTGGACCGCTACTGGCAGGAACCGGAGTACTACGACTACGAGGAAGACGAGGCGTGAGCTCTTCCAGCAGCAACTCGAAGAGCCGGGGTTTGGCGTATTGGTCGAGTTTGTCTTCCGGGATCCAGATGTATCCTTCCGGTAAGGCAGGCTTGGCTTCGCAGGCCAGCAGATAGAAATCGGCCAGAAGGGTCTGGTGCGTGAGCTGGTGCCGGACGCCTTTCTTTAACAACTCCATCCCGGGGAAGTCCGGAACGGAATCTTCTTCCTGGTACGGTTCCCAGAGACCTTGCCAGATATCGCCGGGGCCGCGCCGCCGGATGGCGGTTTCGCCCTGGCAGCGGATATAGACGTAGTGGAACCGGCGGATGCGTGCCGGGGCCGTTTTGCTGCGGACGGGCAGCAGGTTCGTCCGGCCGCTGCGGAGGGCTTCGCAGTTTCCGGCGAGGGGACAGGTCAGACAGGCGGGCGATGCCGGTGTGCACTGCATCGCGCCGAAGTCCATCATGGCCTGGTTGAAATCGCCCGGGCGCTCCGCCGGCAGCAGCGACTGGGCCAGGGCGGTGAATTCCTTTTTCGCGGCCGTCGTCCCGACGGGTGTCTCCAGGCCGTAATAGCGGGCCAGTACCCGGTACACATTGCCGTCCACCACGGCCACGGGCAGCCCGAAGGCGATCGAGCCGATGGCGGCGGCCGTGTAGTCGCCGACGCCTTTTAGGGCACGGATTTCCGCCACGCTGTCCGGGAAGGAGCCGCGCGCGGCAATCTGCCGGGCCGCGGCGAGGAGGTTGCGCCCCCGGCTGTAATAGCCCAGCCCTTCCCAGAGCCGCAGCACCTCGTCTTCGCTGGCAGCCGCCAGGCTTTCCACGTCCGGAAACCGTTCCATGAAACGCTGCCAGTAGGCAAGCCCCTGCGCAATCCGGGTCTGCTGGAGGATGATTTCGCTCAGCCAGATGGCATACGGATCCTTCGTACGGCGCCAGGGAAGGTCGCGGCCGTACTTGTCGTACCAGTCGAGGAGCGTGCGGGCAAAAGCTGGGTCTTGCATCGTCCGGCAAAGATAGCGTTTTTCGTTGATGTTCCCACCTCCGGATACAGAAAAGCCCCGTGCCGGAAATGGCACGGGGCTTTCGGGTCTGTCGGATTTGACGTCCCGTTCCGATTACTTGACCTCAATCTGGCGGGAAGCCGGGACTTGCTTGACTTCCTGCAGCTTAGGCAGGGTGATGCGCAGCACGCCATTGACAATCTCGGCCCGGATGGCATCGAGGTTGATGTTCTCGGGGAGCGTGAAGCTCTGGTGGTACGAGGTGTACGAGAACTCGCGGCGCAGATAGGTCGTTCCCTTGTCGTCCTTCTCTTCTTTCTTGTTCTTCTTTTCGAGGGCGATGACGAGTTCATCGTCATTGTCCACACGGACGGAGAAGTCTTCCTTGTTCATACCCGGAGCTGCGATCTCGATCTGGAATTCTTTCTCGCTCTCCTTGATGTTGACGGCCGGTGAAGCGAACTGACGGGCGGGCATCACGGTAAAATCATCATCGAACAGGTTGCTGAAAATGCTGGGCAGCCAGGAATTTCTTCTTTCAACGGAATACATAACTAAATCCTCCATTTTATACGTTTTACTTTTATTTTCTTGTTCTGCCTCCGCGGCTTTTCCGCGGCCGGCGATACAAGAAATAACAAATGGCCGGCCAAGGTCGGGAAAAGTGACAATTTGGCGCAAAAAGTCATGCAATTGGCTGATATACAGACAATTTGTCAGATTTATGTCAGTGTTTGGCAGTCTCGGGTTCCAGAATGTTGCCCTTGCGCATCCAGCGCCCGCTGCGGACGTGGAAGAAGAAGAGCAGGCCGCGGACATTGAGCTCGACGCACATGGCGATCCAGTAGCCGGTCAGGCCGTATTTCGGCGTCAGGACGAGGGCCAGGCCGATCCGGACCAGCCACATGCTGCCGAAATTCAGGAGGGTGGGGACGAGGGTCCTTCCGGCACCGGCACAGACGCCGAAGCCGACGATGGAAACGGCGTAGAGGGTTTCCGCAAAGGCCTCGATGCGCAGGACGCGGGCGCCCAGCGACACGACGTCCGGGTCGTTGCTCAGGATCCCCATCAGCTGCGGGGCGAAGAAATACATCAGGACGGCCAGGAACGACATCATCGCGGCAGCCATCCCGATGGTCGTCCAGGCAAAATTCCGGGCGACGTCTTTCCGCCGCGCCCCGAGGCTTTGACCGACCAGCGTCGTGGCCGCCTCCTCCAGCCCGTATCCGGGCATGTAGCAGAAGCTTTCCGCCGTGATGGCAAAGGCGTTGGCCGCGATGGAGACCGGTCCCAGCGGCGCCACGATGATCGTGCTCATCACGTGGGCGCCCCGCATGACGATGTTCTGGAGCCACATCGGCCCGGTGATGCCCAGGGCGGTCTTGAGGCTTTCCCGCCGCGGGATGAAAGAGCCGCGCTCGTGGATGATTTTCAGTTCGGGCGAGCGGACCGAGACGTACCAGAGAACGAAGAGGGTCGTCAGCAGTTCGGAAAGCCCGGTTCCCCAGGCTGCCCCGACGACGCCCATCCCGAGCCTGTAGATGAAGATATAGTTGAGGACCACGTCGAGCAGGCACATGCAGATATAGGTGATGCTCGGCACTTTCATGTTTCCGCTGGCCTGCAGCATCGCACTGGCTGCATAGCCCGTCATGCCGATGGGGAGGAAGGCTGCATAGATGCGGAAATAGGCGGACGCATCGGCGCGGATGACTTCCGCGCCGCCGAGCCAGCGCGGCAGGACGCCGCTGATGCCTACGCCGGTGAGCCCCAGCAGCAGGCTGAAAAGGAGGACGCAGAACAGGCCCTGGCGCATAGCCAGCCGGGCCCGCCGGAAATCGCCCGCGCCGCAGGCGTGGGCCACCTGCACCGAGAAACCGGTGATGACGGCCATCGAGAAGCCGCTGAAGATCCAGGTACTGGTCGAGATCAGGCCGATGGAGGCCGAAGGGTTGGCGCCGAGGCGGCCGACCATCGCCGAGTCGATGTACTGCATCAGGACGGACGACAGCTGGGCCAGGATGGCCGGTATGGCCAGGGAGAGGGCGAGCCGCAACTGCTGTCCGCGGGATAGCGGATCGCCGTTGCGCAGTCGTGCCAATAAAATATCCTTGCGTCCCATTGAGGGCGCAAAGATACAAGAATTTCATGAAAACAAACTAACTGTGGATGGAACCGTTGCGGTAGGCATCCAGCAGCTGGTAGAGGTCGTCGATCTGCTCTTTGATTTCCGCACCCTGGTCGGTGTCGCGGACATAGCGGCGGCTCTCCTCGAATTCGAGGACCTTGGTCTCGGAGAGGATGTCCAGCCCGAACTTGACCGCCTTTTCGCGCGTGGTGAAGGGCGCATGCTGGACGAGCTTCAGGCTCTGCGAGTTGTAGATCAGCGTGTAGCCGGCAATCCCCGTTTCGGGCTGGTAGGCCTTCGAATAGCCGCCGTCGATGACCAGCAGCCTGCCGTCCGCCTTGATAGGGCTCTCGCCTTTGAGGGTCTTGACCGGGATGTGGCCGTTGATGATGTGGGCGTGCCGCATGTCGGTGACGCCGAATTCGCGGAGGATCTTCTCGCAGATGTCCGCCCGGTTCTTGAGCTCCTTGTAGGCGCCGTTGGTCTCTTTCTGCGGCTCCTTGTCGGCAATGAAATAGCGTTCGAAGGTCGCCATCTTGTCCTTGTCGAAAGTCGGCGCGACAGGGCCGCACCACAGATACCAGATGAAGTCCTGGCCCGCCTGCCGGCGCGGCGTCTCTTCCCGGGTGTAGTAGGCGTTGCGGACCATCTGGTCCACCTTGTCGAAGAGTTTCCTGCCGCTGTAGGGCTTGCCCTGGATCATCATCTCCTTGAAGCTGCCGTCGGGATTCATCGGGACGGAGCCGTGGAACATCAGGTTGCTGTTCCGGACCAGGTAGAGTGAACCGTGCTCGAGGAAGCATTTGATGTGGCGCCGGAGCTTTTCGCTGGTCTCGAAACTGCGGGTGACACCTTCCAGGACCTCCAGTTCGGCGGGGGTCAGCGCATAGGGGTTGTCCGGGTCGATGGTGGGGAAATGGGTATCCTTCAGCGGATAGTCTTTGCCGCCCAGGTGGATGGTCCCTTTCTTGAAGTCGATCAGGTGCAGCACGTTGCGGTCTTCCATGCCGAATTCCGGGTTCCGGTCGATCACGAGTTTCTCCTGCTTGAACTGGATGATGGCGATGGCCTTGTGCATCTTGGCGATCAGGGCCAGCTGCGATTCGGGGAGCTGTTCGTATTCGTTTTTCTTGGGACGGAACAGCGTGCAGGGATCGTCGGCGTAGGTTTCCATCGCGAAGGTCGTCAGGGGCAGGAGATTGATCCCGTAGCCGTCTTCCAGCGTGGAGAGGTTCGCGTAGCGGAAGCACATCCGCAGGACATTGGCTACGCAGGCCCGGCTGCCGGCGGCGGCGCCCATCCACACGACATCGTGGTTGCCCCACTGGATGTCGTAGTTGTGGTAGTTGCACAGGGTCTCCATGATCAGGTGGGCGCCCGGGCCGCGGTCGTAGATGTCGCCGATGATGTGCAGCGAGTCGATGACCAGGCGGTGGATGACGTTGCAGATGGTGGCGATGAAGTGGTCGGCCCGGCCGGTGGCGATGATCGTATCGACGATCGACATCATGTAGCGCCGCTTGTTCTGGTTGTCTTCGATCCATTCGTGCAGGAGTTCCTCCACGATGTAGGAATACTCCCGCGGCAGTGCCTTGCGGACTTTCGAGCGGGTGTATTTCGAGGAACAGACGGCCATGACCTGGATGATGCGCATCAGCATGACGCGGTACCATTCCTGCATCCGGGCGCGGGTCCGGAGGGTGCTGCGGACCGCCCGGATCTTGTCTTCCGGATAATAGATCAGGGTGCAGAGCTCGCGGATCTCGGTCTCGGTGAGCGTGGCGCCGAAAATCATTTCGACTTTCTGGCGGATGACGCCCGAGCCGTTGCGCAGCACATGTTCGAAGGCCTCGTTCTCGCCGTGCAGGTCGGTGATGAAATGCTCGGTGCCCTTGGGCAGGTTCAGGATCGCCTCCAGGTTGATGATCTCGGTGCAGGCGGACTGTTCCGTGGGGAAACTCTTCGCCAGCAGTTTCAGGTACTTCAGATCGCGCTTCATGGTTTCTCTATGGTTTTTTTGACCTTGTGTTCGTTCCAGCGCCCATAGACTTCGCTCACGTTCGAAGCCGTGACGAATCCGGTGAACTGGTTTTCCTTCATGAAATTGAACAGGTCGGAATACTCGTGCTTGGTCAGCAGGGCGACGATCTCGATCCGTTCGTCGAGGTTGTAGCCGCCTTCCAGATGATAGAGGCTGCAGCCCCGCTGCAGGTCGCGGGTGATGTAGGTGCGGATGGCTTCGTAATCCTCGCTGATGATGCAGACCCGCTTCTTGCGGTTGAGCGTGTCGGTGAAGTAGTCCACGACCACGCCGTTGATCCAGGTGCCGATCAGGCCGATGACCACCATCCGGAACGGGTTGATGGCGAAGGCCGAGCAGCAGATCAACGCGCCGGCGATGGTGACGGACATCCCGATATCGAAGCGCAGGTATTTGTTGACGATCTTGGCCAGGATGTCGAGTCCGCCGGTGGAGGCGTTGATCCGGAACAGGATGGCCTGCGAGATGCTGAGCATCAGTACGAAACAGAGCAGGTCGAACCACGGGTCGTTCATGACGGACGTCGCGCCGGGATCCATCAGGCGCTCATAAGGCATGACCTTGGCCCAGAAATCAATCAGCGGACCCAGGATCAGGGCCGTATAGACGGTTTTGGCGCCGAATTCGGCACCGATCAGCAGCCAGGCCAGCAGCAGGAGGACGACATTGATGAGGGTGACGATGACGGAGACCTTGATCTTCCCGCCGAAAATCTCCGCCAGTACGATCGACAGGCCCGAGATGCTGCCGATGACCAGTTTGCTCGGCATCAGGAAATAATAGACGGCAGCGGCCCCGACGGCCATGCCCAGTGTCATCGTGATCAGCTCTTTCCAGAATTTCCAGGTTGCAAGCGGATGGACGATTTCTTTGAAGGATTTCATAGTTTTCTTGTAATTATCTTTCAAAGATGCGAAAAATCTTTGGGATTTCAAATCATTTCCGCTACTTTCGCGCGATTTTCAAAGAAAACCATGCGGAAATCTTTATTATTCCTTTTATTGCTCCTCTGTGCCGGCCTGCCGGTACGGGCCCAGGGACAGGTTGACCGTCTCTATTTCGACATGCGCGCCTCTTTCCATCAGGACATCACGGACGGCCGCTACAACAGCCAGGTGGTCGGGGAGTACCTGAACTTCCACCTGCTGGGCCACATCACGCCGAAGGTCGAGTACCGGATCCGGCAACGGCTCAACAAGAAGGTGTTCGACGAGAAGAACATGTTCAACGCCACGGATTTCATGTATGTCAAGTGGCAGGCGACCGAGCGCTGGAGCTTCCTGGCCGGCAAATCCGTGGTGATGATCGGCGGCTATGAATACGACGCTGCACCGATCGACGTGTACTTCTACAGCCAGTTCTGCGACAATATCTACCAGGCCTTCACCTTCGGGGCGACGGTCAGCTACCAGTTTGCCGAAGGGCAGAACCTGGTCGGCCAGATCTGCAATTCACCGCTTTCGCTCGGCTTCCAGAACGTCTATGCCTACAATCTGGCCTGGGAAGGTCAGTTCGCACCTTTCTGGAAGACCATCTGGAGCGTGAATTTCGTGGAAGACATCGACAAGCGGATGGTCAATTATGTGGCGCTGGGCAATCACTTCATTTTCCGCGACGTGATTTTCGACGTCGATCTGATGAACCGCAGCGGTTTCGGCCAGAAACAGTTCTTCCTCAGCGATTTCTCGCTGATTTCCAAGATTATCTGGAGCGTTGGCAAGTGGAATATCTGCGGCAAGGCAGGATATGAGCGGAATGATGCCGCCAACGTGGATCCGCAGGGCCGGCCGTACGACCTGGTCATCGCCCCGGGTACGGAATATGTCTATGCGGGCTGCGGCCTGGAATGGTTTCCGCTGGGACGCGACAACCTCCGGCTGCATGCCGTCTATTACCGGGACAACGCCGTGCGCCGCGACAATATCGAACTCGGCCTGACCTGGCAGGTTGACGTGATCAATCGGTAGCCACGTTGTTTCCGTCGAAGAAAGACTGGGCTATCTCACGGCAAAGCTTGACGACGGTGGTTTTTTCTTCGGTCAGGTACTTGCTCCACTTTTCAGCCAGTTTGTCGGCGATGCCGAAGAGTTGGCCATAGCACAGCAAATCGTCGATCCGGGCGGTATCGACCGGGTCACTGGGTTTGCCTTCCGCCTGGGCCTGCAGGAAGTTTTGCAATTCGACAAGGCCGCGGGCTTTCGCCGCACCGGCCGGCGTAAGCGGGCGTATCCGGACGCCCAGACTCGTCAGCTTGCCTTCCTGGTTGCCTGACTCGATCCAACCGCGGTCTTCGAACCACTTCTTTCCAATGTCTTCCGGTTTATAGCCATAGAGGTCGCCGGGACGTCTGTAACTCCAGTCATACACTTCATCGACATCCAGCAGCCCGTCTTCTCCGGCGGCATCGCAGAATTTCCGGTACAAGCTGTTTTCTTCCGGATCCCGGATGACGGCGTCTTTCTGGATGGAGAGATAGTTGACGATTTCCCGCGCGGGCTTCAGCTGCACGAGTTTTACTTTTCCTTCACTGTACCAGCGGTACAGAAAAGCGGCCGGAAACTCGTGATGGATGTGCTGGTCGAAGATACGGGGCTGGTTTGTCCGGACATAGCAGGCTGCAAACAAGTTGCCCTCCAGCGGAATCTCCTGACTCTGCTCTTTGATCCGGCGGGTGCCGAAGAGTTTCTTGGCATAGCTGAAACCAAGTTGGTGGGCGATGACAAAATACAGGAAGGTGCCGGCCATCACTGCGATCAGCAGACAGGCTCCGAGGGTATCTAGTTTTTCTAACATAGTTGGAATGGGAGCTAATCGGTTATATGTACAAATTTACTGAAAAAATAGTTATATTTGTAAATATATCATTTTGTTTCCATTATGTTTACCCAGCAAGATATCCGACAGATCGAAGCGCGGGGCGCCGATCTCCAGCAAATCGAACAGCAGATCGAACATTTCAAGAACGGTTTTCCGTGGATGAAAATCGTGGCGCCGGCCACGCCGGAGCGCGGTATCCGCGTGCTGACACCGGCGCAGGCGGACGAGGCGGTCGCATACAGCCAGCTGGCCGAGACCCACGGCAGATGCAAGTTCGTGCCCGCATCCGGCGCCGCATCGCGCATGTTCAAGGATATGTTCGCCGGCCTGGAAAAACTCGAGGCGGGGGAGGACCTGCCCGCCGACGCACCCGGTGCCAGGCTCGCGGCACGCATCAAGGACTTCGCATTCTATACCCCGGAACTGTTCGGCGAACCGCAGGACAGCGCCGCCTTCCGCCGGGAGACGCTGCGCAAACTCCTCAAGGAGGACGGCCTGGCGTATGGCGCCAAGCCCAAGGGTGTCCTGAAGTTCCACCGCTATCCGGAAGAAGTCCGCACCGCCATCGCGGAGCATCTGGTGGAAGCCCAGGATTACATGCGCAACGAGGACGGAACCTGCGACCTTGTGGTGACCATTTCGCCCGAGCACCGCACGCTCTTCGAGCAGGCGCTGGCCCAGGTGCAGGCAGCGTATGAGAAACGCTATGGCGTCCGCTACCGCATCCATTTCACCTTCCAGGACAAGGCCACCGATACCATCGCCGTCAATCCCGACAATACGCCCTTCCGGACGGAAGACGGATCGCTCCTTTTCCGGCCGGCCGGCCATGGCGCCCTGATCCACAACCTGGACAAAGTCGAGTCGGAACTGGTTTCCATCAAGAACATCGACAATGTGGCGCACGAGAAGCTGCTGCCCGTCACCTCCCGCTGGAAACAGGTGCTGATGGGGGAAGCCCTGCGGTTGCGCGACCGGATCTTTGGCTATCTGCGCGAGCTGGACGAGAATCCTTCCGATGCGCTCTGCGCGGAGATCGAGCAGTTCCTCGACCGGGAACTCTGTGTCCGCCTTCCCGCCGCGGCGGATGCGGAGAAGCGCCGTGCGCGCCTCCGTGCCAAACTGAACCGGCCCATCCGCGTCTGCGGCATGGTCCGCAATGAAGGCGAACCGGGCGGGGGACCGTACATCATCGAAGGCGCGGACGGAAGCACCTCGCTCCAGATCCTGGAAAGCGTGCAGATCAACAAGGCCGACGCCGCTGCGGCCGGGGCCATGGCACAGGCCACGCATTTCAATCCGGTGGACCTGGTCTGCATCCTGCGCGACTACAAGGGCGGGCGCTTCGACCTGCTGCAGCACGTGGACCCGCAGGCCGGTTTCATGAGCTCCAAGAGCTATCAGGGCCGGGAACTCAAGGCCCTGGAATTGCCCGGGCTCTGGAACGGCGCGATGAGCGACTGGAACACGCTTTTCGTGGAAGTTCCCCTGGAAACCTTCAATCCCGTGAAAGTGGTGCTCGACCTGCTGCGCCCGGCTCACCAGGTTTGAGTTCTTTCGTGAAAGTGTTATCTTTGAAAATTGAATCCATAACTGTCTCAGACTATGAAGAAATCGATCTTGACTTGCCTGGCTGTCGCGCTCTGTCTGTTGAGCGGGGCACCGGCCCTGGCCCAGAGCATTCAGCTCGGCGACCGCTTCTTTGACGGCTCAACCCTCTTCCAGGTACAGGATATCCGGATGGGAACGATCGTCTATATGACCGATGTCTCCGGCGAAGAAGAATTGACGCTGGAGCGCGTGGCCGGTAAAGCCGGCGAGTACACCCTGCAGCCCAGCCGCCAGGCGGAAGAGCCCCGCTATGGCGCCAGCTTCGGTGGTCGCGTGCATTATGTCAGCCAGCCGGACAACGCCTATCTGGAAGTGTATGGCGAGGGTGGACGTGTGGTCCGGACCCTGCCGCTGATACGTCCGGAAGCGGACCTGGCTCCGGGCAGCCGGTGGTACGACGGCGCGCTGGTCTATGAGGCTTCGCCGCTGGAAGACTGCGCTTTCCTGATGAATGCCATGGCCGAAGGCGAGGAACTCGAGTTCATGCTGATGACAGTTGAGGAAGGCACGGATTTCTTTACCGTGGCCGACGGGCCGCACGATGCCCTCAATGCGTTCTCCGGCACGGCCTATGCCCGCCGGATCCGGCAGGATGGCCTGGACGTCATCTGTTTCTACGACAGCGAGAACCGGCTTGCGCGCGTTATGCAGGCGACCTCGGAAGAGGACAGCCAGAAGTTGAACATAGCGCAGTGGATGGCCCAGCTTTGCGGTTCCTATCTGATGCGCGATCCCTACGCTGAAGTGCAGCTCGAGGCCGGGCGCGCCGTGGTGGACGGGGTCATCGTCCCGCTGGAGGTGGCCACTTTCAACGGTATGGTGCTGCGCATCCTGGATTTTGGTAAGACGGGTACGGTCCTGATGGGCCAGATGGAAGCCGAGCCGACCCGCGATGGCCTGCGCCTGTATGACGTGGCCTGGAGCGAAGAGAATTATTTCTTCGAGCGGAAGGGCGATTTCTTCGAAATGGACCGCAGCCTGGATACCAACCGCTTCGCTTTCGCCTCCACGATCCTGCTCAACGGCCCGCTGACCTTCTATGACAAGCCGACCTTACGCCTGATGCGCAACGCCATCCTGGCCGGCCACGGCTACGTCTTCCAGTCGAAAGACCTGAAAAACTATTTCGGGAAGCAGCCCTGGTACAAGCCCGGCTCCGACAATGCCGCCATCCGCCTCTCCCTCCTCGAACAGCTGAACATCAGCCTCATCCAAGCCGCCGAACGGGCGGAATAACCGGCGGAGACCGGGTTCATAGACTTACAGTTTCCGGCCGATTTTCTTGAGGAGGCGCTTGACTTTCCGGTTGCGCTGGGTCAGCCAGTTGTTGATCATCTCGTCTTCGGTTTCGGAAGGGGCGGGCGCGGCTTTGCGGCGCTTTTTCGCATGGAAGAAGCGGAGGTAGGTGCCGATGTGGCGCTGTTTCTTTTCGTGATAGATGGCATCGAAGGGCATCAGGACGGCGGTGTCTTCGATGTCGTGCATCAGGTGGTTGACGGCCGTGCCGAACATCAGCATCTCGGAGGTGATGGAAAGATAGGCCGTCATGTTGGGCGGGACGGTGACGCCGCGCAGTTTGGCTGCATTTTTCAGCAGAAGATAGTCTTCGGCGGGGTCATCCTTGTTGATGATCAGGTCCATCAGCGCGGGATCGGAGCCGGGCATGCGCGCCTGGTCGTCCCAGGGCCGGACCAACGCTTTCTTGTCCCCGAAATGCTTCCAGAGGAAATGATAGATCAGGTCGCGGATGATGGGGTCGTACGAAGGGTAGATGGTGATCTTCCCGAAGAAATACAGCAGATGGGGATGCTTCATGATGATGGCCACCAGGCCGTCCCAGAGATTGTCCAGGGCGAAGATGGATCTTCTGCCATCCTTGGACGGAACCACGAAATTGCGCCCCAGCTCGATGACGTACGGCAGGTACTCGTCGATGAACTTCTGCGAAAAGTGGAACTGGTGGGAACTGGCCAGCATAGGCTGCCCTTTCTCGTCCAGTACGGCATCCGAACCGAAGAGGAAACGGTAGCCGCCGATGATCTCCTCGGCATCGGGATCCCAGACGATCAGCTGCTTGTAGGGATTTTCCATCTTGTCGTATTCATCGAGGTCCAGCTCGTTGCCTGTCGAGCCGCCGGCTTCGCGGAAAACCAGTTCGCGCAGGCGTCCGATTTCCGTAACGACATGGGGCGAATCCTGCCAGGTGACGATATACAGCTCGTTGTGCCCCTTGTTGGTATCTTCCAGTTTCTTGGAGGGCGTGAGTTCCGCCTTGAGCAATTCGACGGGAACCGGATGGATGATGGGTTTCATAAGATGGGGAGTATCAGTCGATATGGGATGGCCAGGGATTGGATACGATGCCGGCCATCTCGAGCATGGCCTTGTGCGCCAGGTCGCGGATACGCGCCGTCTCTTCCTTGCGGGGCGCCTTGGGGTCGGGAATGATGGGATCGCCGACATGGATGGTGATCAGGGGCTCGTCCTTCCCGAACCATTTGCGCCAGCCGGTGCGCGGCCGGAACGTGATGATCATGGGGACGACCGGCAAGGCGAAGCGGTAGGCCATATTGAAAGCACCGGTCTTGAAGGGCCGCAGCGGTGCGTAGAATTTCCAGCTGCAGCTTTCCGGAAAAATGTGGATCCATTTCCTGCGCTCGTGCAGTTCTTGCAGGGCCGCGTCGAATTTGCCCAGACCGGCGAACGATTCGGGAATGGGAATGCCGCCCACATATTTCATCTTGAAGCCGTCTTTCCCGTTGAAGGGCTCCGCGTACATCGGGATCCAGGCCATCCGGTAGCGCATCGCCTGCAGCACGCAGACCATATCCCAGCGGTGCACATGGTTGCAGACCGTCATCACGCCCCCGGCAAAGAGCTTCCGGTTCTGGCGGATCTTCTCCCGGCCTTCGATCTTCAGCCCGAAACGGATCCGGTTCAGCGGAAAACCGACCAGCCAGACAATCAGATAGACAAGCGTATGCAGGAATTTGAATTTCAGCGACTTGTCGAGATAGGGATACGTCCCGTCGAAATGGATGTCCTTGTTCTTCCCCCGGATCGGCGCCATCCGCGTAAACGGATTCTCGCCCGAAAACGCCGCAACCGGCTCCGGGACAAAGAACGCATCCTTGACCTTAAAACCCCGGTAAGCCGGGCCGTAGGCTGAATAATCCTTTACCATAAGCTATTTTCCCAAGCAGGCGATGTGTGCGTCGGGGGCTTCCATGATGTTCCAGGAGAGGTCGAGGCCGTCGAAGTGGTAGCGCATGACCGCTGCGAGCGATTCGGCCACATATTCCGGCGAGGTGGGGACGATGTCCGCCCGGTAATTGATCTCGATGCCGGGATATTTGGCGCAGGGGCAGTCGGCCATCGCTTCGAGCTGGGATTCCAGGAACGCCACGTCCATCTGGATGTCGGGGTATCCCTTTGCGCCGGGAATCGCTTTCCGCAGGAGATCGTATTCGTAGCCCATACCGGCGGGCGCGAAGGTCATCCGGTAGAGCATCGGCTTGATGAAGTCGGCGTGCTGCGAGAGGATCTCATAATCCTGCCCGACGAAAGGCGCCATGAACGGCGCATAGAGATCGAGGCCGACTTCCAGCCCGCGCTGGTGCAGGCTGTCGGCGACGGCCGCCACGGAGTTGCTCACAATGTGGCCTTTGGCCCGAAAGAAATCGGCCGCCAGCGGATCGGCGAATTCGAAGCCGCTGACCGGATCGTAGTGCGAGACCGACAGGAATTCGTCGCCTTTCTTCTCCCAGGCCGCCCGCACCTCGGCCAGATCGACACCCTCGGCAGCGAAATGCTCGGTGCACAGCGGACAGCCGCAGTTCAGCACGCCGCCGACGCCGCTGACAAACGACTGCGTACGGACGCGGTCGAGGAAGACCCCGTCAAATCCGCAGTCACTGAAACAGCGGTCGTACAGGCCGATGACATTGGCGAGATTCTGCGGATCGGTCGGACAGTTGAAGCGGAAGCCGCCCGCGGCATATTCGGCGGGAAGCCGGCCCCAGAGATCCACGGCCGGCGAATTGTCAAGCACCTCTTCGGTCTCGGCGAAAAGCGGAAGCCAGAGGAGCATGTTGATGTCATGCTCGTGGAGATAGGCGCCCACTTTCCGGTAAACTTCTTTGTCGAGGCTCCAGCCGATGATGACTTTCTCGATGGGAATCAGGCGGCTGACGGAGTCGAGCCGGGCGATGATCTGTTCGGCGGAAAAGGTGGGGGCTTTCCAGTGGCCGATGGAGACCTGGACGATGTATTTCGGCTTCGGTTCCTGCGACTTGGAGCCGCCGCAGGATGCGAAGAGGATGAGGCAGGCAAAGAGGGCTAAGATGGGGGAGAATAACTTTTTCATGGTGCAGGTGTCATTGCAATATTTTGCTAATTTAGTCATTTTTATCGAAAAAACGAACAGCGGGCAGACAGAATCCGCTTCGTTTCGTATCTTTGTACAATGATTCTCTATTACTCAGGATGCGGCAATAGCCGCTATGTGGCTGAAAGGCTCGCGGATAGCCTCCAGGAACCGCTGCACTTCATTCCCGAAACCGGGCCGGCCCTCGCGCTGGGGGAAGGGGAGGCGCTGGGATTCGTTTTCCCGGTCTATGCCTGGGCCCCGCCGCATCTGGTGCTCGATTTCATCCGCCGCATGCAGCTTGACCGCCGCCCCTCCTATCTGTGGTTTGCCTGCACCTGTGGCGATGAAGGCGACTATACACGTCAGGTTTTCAGCCGCGCCCTGCGGAAAGCCGGCCTTTCGCTGGATGCCTGTTTCTGCCTGAAAATGCCGGAAACCTATCTCGGCCTTCCGGGCTTTGCCCTGGACACAGCGGAGAATGAACGGCAGAAACTCGAGGGCGTCCGTGCCGAGCTACCGCGGATTTCGGAACTGATCGCAAAGCGGACGCACCATCATTTCGAGATGCTCCGCGGATCGTTCCCCCTGACCAAAACCTATCTGCTACAGCCCCTCTTTTACCGCTTCGTCATCTCCGACCGCAAGTTCCACGTGACCGAGGCCTGCATCGGCTGCGGGCGCTGTGAAAAAGGATGTCCGGTCCACAATATCCAGCTCTCCGACGGCAAGCCCGTCTGGCAGGGCCAGTGCATCCACTGCATGGCCTGCTATCATCACTGCCCGACAAATGCCGTCCAATACGGCAAGATCACGCAAGGGAAAGGACAGTACCGGGGACCGGAAGGTTCTGCTTTGCGCCCGCAATGACGAATTATCATACTCATAGTACGTTCTGTGACGGCAAAGCCTCACCGCGCGAAATGGTTGAATTCGCGCTGGCACACGGCTTTACGGCGCTGGGTTTCAGCGGCCACAGCCCGCTGCCCTTTGCGAACAGTTTTTCCATCAAAGACTATCCGGGGTATTGCCGGGAGATCCGTTCCTTGCAGCAGGAATATGCCGGCCGCATCGACATCCGCCTGGGTTTGGAGGTTGACTATATTCCCGGTTTGCATGAAGACTTCACGCCGTTGAAAGAGCAGGGCGGCCTGGATTACGTCATCGGGAGCGTCCATCTGATCACGGTGCCGGGCACCACGCCGACTGGCTTCGACGATCTCTGGTACATCGACGGGGCCCGCTGCGAGCCTTACGATGAAGGATTGCTCCGTTTCTTTGGCGGTGATATCCGCCGCGCCGTCCGTGCCTACTTCGACCAGCAGAATGCGATGCTTGTCCGGAACCGGCCGGATATCGTCGGCCACCCCGACAAAATCGTGATGCACAATCGCGGCCGCTATTTCTCGGAAGACGAGCCCTGGTACCGCAGTCTTGCCCTGGAAACCATCCATCTCATCAAGGAACTCGGCCTCATCTGTGAAATCAACACCCGCGGCCTCTACAAGGGCCGCCATGCCGACTACTACCCGGGCAAGTGGCTGATCAGCGAAATGAAACAGTTGCACATCCCCGTCATCGTCAGCACGGACGCCCATTCGCCCGAGGACCTTCTCCGCACGGAAGGGGCCTACGAATACCTTCGGGAAATCGCCTATCCCGAAGTCCTGCTGACGATTTGAGGGCTCCGCCCGCATTGAAATAACACGAAAGAGGCCGATTTATGCCTATCTTTGCAAAAGACAAACGCTAAAGATGTGATGTACCATGGCGAATCGGAGAGATTTCTTGAAAAAAAGCGCACTGGCCGCTGCGGCGGCGCCGCTGCTTGCTGCGGGCTGTAAGACTGTGCAGGAACCTGACAGGTGGGGGATCGAAGCGGATCCTTCCGTGGAGAATCACCTCATTGTCGAAACCGGCAAGGCCCTGCCCATTACCGGTACTTTCCTCGACGAAATCTCGCACGACATTCCGCACCAGAACTGGGGCGAGCAGGAATGGGACCGCGACTTCCGCTACATGAAGGCCATCGGCATCGATACCGTCATCGACATCCGCTGCGGGTACCGGAAGTTCATCACGTATCCTTCACCGTATTTGTTGAAGAAAGGATGCTACATGCCGTCGGTGGACCTGATCGACATGTTCTGCCGGCTGGCGGACAAGTACGAGATGAAGTTCATGCTGGGCCTCTACGATTCCGGCCAGTACTGGGACACGGGTGACATGCGCTACGAGGTGGAAGCGAACAAGTATGTCATCGATGAGGTGTGGAATCGCTACGGGAGCAAATACGCCAGTTTCGGCGGCTGGTACATCTCCGGCGAGATTTCCCGGGCCACGCGGGGCGCCATCGAGAGTTTCCGGACGATGGGTCGGCAGTGCAAGGAAGTGTCGGGCGGCCTGCCGACCTTCATCTCGCCGTGGATTGACGGCAAGAAAGCCGTGGATGCCGCCAGCGGCTCGCTGACCAAGGAGCAGGCCGTTTCCGTCGCGCAGCACGAGAAGGAATGGGATGAAATCTTCGACGGCATCCATGAATATGTGGATGCGTGTGCCTTCCAGGACGGCCATATCGATTATGACGAATTGGATGCGTTTTTCTCCGTCAACAAGAAACTGGCGGACCGCTATGGGATGCAGTGCTGGACGAATGCCGAAACTTTCGACCGCGACATGCCCATCCATTTCCTGCCCATCAAGTTCGACAAGCTGCGCCTGAAACTCGAAGCGGCCGCCCGCTGCGGCTACGACAAGGCCATTACCTTCGAATTCTCCCATTTCATGAGTCCCCAGTCCGCCTACCTGCAGGCCGGACATCTGTATGACCGCTACCGGGAATATTTTGCGATTCGATAGTTTGTCAATTTTTTACGTAAATTTGTAATCGAACCATAAACCTCTCAGACCATGAAACGCTTTTCCCTGCTGATCCCGGCAGTCTGCATCTGTCTGTCTCTGACAAGTTGCGACGATGTACAGAAGATTCTGGGGACCATCGTCTCCAACCTGGCCGACAATCCATCCACGGCCGAAGCCGTAGTGGATGGCAATACGCTCCGCTACGGCAGCCACACCTACACGGTGTCGGGCGTAATCGATCACACGGGCGGCCAGTTCAAGACCCCGACGGCTTCCGTCACCTTCACGCATGTCCCTTCGGATTATGCGGAATTCGAGGCCGTTTATCAGAACCTCCTGGGCAAGAGCGTTCAGGGAACGGCTGCCATGATTCCCATGGCGCTCGAACTCTACGCCCGCGATGCGGGTGTGGGGGAGCGTTGCCTGAACCTGCTCTGCAACAGCCCCGCCACAGTGAGCGGCATCACGCGGATCCTCAAGACCAAGCTGGAGCCTTCGCAGTTTTCGCCGGAAAACGATTCCTATATCCAGCGTTACCTGCCTGCCGCGCTGCTCAAAGGGGCCGTCCCTGCGAACGCCTATACGCCCGACAAGCCTTATACCGTTGAGATGTGCCCTTCGCCGAACGGGGTGCAGGCCGCGCCGCTCACGGGTGGGGAAGTCACCTATCTCTATATCCTGGCCGGCGGGTGGGATACCTTCCAGCGCGCCGTGGACATTTTCCTCCGGGACGGCGATGACCACTACAAGGTCTTCAACTGCCCTTCCTGCTACACGCAGTGCAAGCAGATCCGCGGCACCTGGCCCGGCCTGGAATAGCCCCCTTCGGATTCCTGCATCGACTCACGGACGAACAACCCGCGTGAAAACGGGGGCTTCGCCTTCGGAGGCGAGGACATAGACTGTTATCTCCCGCTGCGCTTGTTGTGCGGAGCTTTCCCGCGGACGGTCGATGGCGGTGAAGCGGTATTCCGTTCCTTCCGGGACAGGACGGCTGGAGACGGTTGCGGCTGAAGCGTTGATCATCGGATAGTCTCCGACGGCAGCCTCGAAGATGGCTGCTTCTTCTTCAGAGACGGGATGTGATGCGGGAAACTCGGTCAGCGGATCGGCTTCTCCGGGCAGGAAACCGCCAGCCTTCAGGAAACGTTCGACTTCGGCCGGCGCGGCATCGATCCGTGCTGCGCGGACACCGTAACCGGGCAGGATTTCACTTTCAGGCAGTCTGTCAGCCAGATTCTTTGCGCTGGATTCCAGGCCCCCGCTGCCGAAGGAGCAGAACGGTACGATCTTTTTGCCGCTGAAATCATTCTCTTCGATCAGCGTGGCAATCGGATTGGCGTAGGTGCCGAACCAGATGGGGTAGCCGAGGAAGATGACGTCGTAGCTCGGAACAGTCGCAAGTTACTGAAATAATTCTTGAATTGCAACAGGGAAACGAGTCATCCCCATCTGCCGAAAAACGCCTTACCCGAATAATGAGGCATCTTGTGCGGTCTTTGTGGATGTCCGCCCTCGTCCTTCGTCGCCATTGCGCCGTCGGGGGACTGCGGTCAATACTTGACGAAAGGTTTGGTGGGTTCCACGTGTACGACGACATGTGTGTTCTCACCAAACTTTTCTTTCAGGGCCGTCTCGATGTGATGGGCGCGCGAATGCGCCTGAACCAGCGGAATATCGCCGTTCATCCGGATATGCACTTCAATGGCATAATGGTCGCCGATCCGGCGGGTCCGGAGATTGTGCGGGTCTGACACGTCGGGGAAGGAGGTGATCACGTCCAGGATTTCCTTTTCCGTTTCTTCCGGCAGGGAAGCTTCCATCAGGTCGCCGAAACCTTCCTTCAGCAGTTTCCAGGCGATGCGGACGATGAAGAAGGCGACAAGCGCCGAGGCCAGCGGGTCGAGGACCGTCCAGCGATTTCCCAGAAGGATGGCTCCGCCGATACCGATGAGCGTGGCAAGGGACGAAAATGCGTCGCTGCGGTGATGCCAGGCATTTGCTTCGAGGGCGGGCGAGTTGAGCGCCTTTCCTTTCCGCCAGGTGTACTGGAAGATTCCTTCTTTCAGAACGATGGACAATGCGGCGGCCAGAAGGGCCAGGTAACCGGGCCGGGGCAGTGCCGCTCCGTGATACCAGCTGACAAACTCCGTGACGGCGTGATAGAAAATGCCGCCGGCGACGGCCAGCAGCGCAATGCCGACCACCGCCTGGGCGAACGTCTCGAATTTGCCGTGGCCGTAGTCGTATTTGCTGTCTGCCGGCTTGCTGCTGATATGGACGAAGAACAGGACGACGGCATCGGTCAGCAGGTCCGACAGCGAATGGATGGCGTCGGCGACCATCGCCGAACTGCGCCCGAGAATGCCGGCAACGAACTTGAAGACCGTCAGCGAGACATTGACGGCGCTGCCGGCCAGCGTTACCTTGTCGATTTCTTTTTCCCGGAGCTTCGTGTCCATGTTGCAAAGATACGTTATTTCTGTAAGTTTGGATCAGCACCGCGATGCGGGCCGGAAGCGTTCAACGGCCGTTCAGCACCCCGATCCTGAGCAGATCTTTGCTCAGGGTATCGGTCAGCTCGCGGGCACCTTCGGCGTTGAGATGGTCGGCACGTTCGATGGGGCCTGCCACCAGTTGGGGGAAGAAACTGATGTAGGCGAAGTATTGGATGATATCCCTGGTGGGTTGCACCTTGCCCCGGTACACGTCGATGACGTATCCGATGGCCTGGAAGGTGTAGAAGCTGATTCCGACGGGCAGTACGACGTTCAGCAGCAGTCCGTGCCTGTCTCCGCCCAGGAAAGCGTCGGCGAAAGAAGATACAAAGAAGTCATGGTACTTGAAAATACAGAGGCTACCGAGGCTCGCGACGATATTCAACACGTTGACGGCAAGGGCCTTCTTCCCCTTTCCGCGAAACCGCAGGATCAGCAGCCCCGCGGCCCAGCTGCAAAATGAAGTGAAGGCGATGAGCATGAGATATTTCCAGTTCCACCAGCCGTAGAAGACATAGGATGCGGCAAGCAGCAGCAGGTTCTGCCCCCTGCGGCTCCGCCCGAAGACGAACCAGTACAGGCAGAAGACGACAGGCAGAAAAACTGCAAATGCGAGGGACGTGAAAACCATCAGAAATTGAAATAGATGAACGACCCGGTGTGCCCCTGCAGAAGAATTATTGCCATCAGCATGGAAACCGTGATGCAGCTGTCCAGTGCCATGCTTTTGCCGCTGCCGGCGTTTTCGCAGTGCTGCAGGGGATGCTCTTTGTCACGCCTTGCCCACTCGAGCAGGAAAAGCACGAGTATCGGCAGCGGGAAAAACAACGGTATTCTGGCGTTCCACAAGGCAACGACAAGGTCGTAAGGCTTCCAGGCTCCGACCGCAAGCATCCTGCATGCATAGGATACGGCTTCGGAAACGCCAGGGGCCCTGAAAAGCACCAGGCCCAGTGCTACAAGCAGATAGGTCAGCATCATTCCGGCCATGTCCCCGATGGCCGGCAGGCCCCATTTCCCGGCCTTGAGTTTCCTGCGTTTCTGGAAGGAACCGGAAAACACCAGCGGGATATACAAAAGGCCGTGATACAGGCCGAACAGGGCAAACGTCCAGTCGGCCCCGTGCCACATGCCTATGAGCGTAAAGGTTATGACGACCGCCAGGCATATTCCGACTTTCCCGAGGTTCCGGAAAGACACGCTCAAGGGCGTAAATACGTAGTCTGTAAGCCAGGAAGTGAGCGACATGTGCCATTTTCGCCAATACTCGGCAATGTTGCGGGAAAAGAACGGGTGATCGAAATTCCTGGCTACTTTGATGCCGAGAAACTTCGACAGTCCGATGGTGATGTGGGAATAGCCGTCAAAGTCGGCATAGATCTGTATCGGATACAGGAGCGCCGTGAAAGCAAGCGTCAAGCTGCCCGACTGCTCCGGCTGCGCCCACACCATCCCGGTGAATGGCGCCAGGTTGTCTGCAATGCACATTTTTTCGAACAGGCCCCAGAGTACCTGGAAAAAGCCGTCCATGGCAAGCCCGTAGTCGAACAACCGCCCTTCACGCAGTTGCGGTAGGAATTTTCCCGCTCGGTCGATCGGCCCCGAAACCAGCGTGGGGAAGAAGGACACGAAAAGTGCGAATCTTATCGGATCTTTTTCCGCGGGTATCTTTTCCCTGTACACGTCAATCAGGTATCCGATCAGCCTGAACGTATAGAAACTCAGCCCGAGCGGAAGCAGTATTCTGAGCGTTCCGCTGCCGTTCGCCGGCAGGAAGGCCCCCAGGTATTTGAATCCCAGCAGCGTTCCGGTTCCCAGGCATACACCTGCGGCGCGAAGAAGGGCGGCACGCCTCCATTCTTCTTTTTTTATGGCCCTTTCGACGGCCAGCCCGAGGAAGTAGAAGACAATGACCGACGCCGCCAGCAGGGGGAGCGCCTTCAGGTCTGCAATGCCGTAGAAAACGAAACTCCCCAGGAGCAGCAGGATGTTCTGTGCCTGTGCGCGCCGTCTGACGGGAGGAAGGTAATAAACTCCGGACAAGACGGCGAAGAATGCCAGGAAAGACCAGGAGATGACGGACATCTTTTATCCTATCTTGGCAATGACCGAGTCCGCAAGTTCGCCGACATTCTGCCAGCGCATTATTTCCCGTGAACTGAATTTGATGCCGAAGGCTTTTTCGACGGCAACCACCAGCTGGATGTGGCTGAGCGAGTCCCATTCGGGGATGTCGTCGGCAGTGGTTGTGTCATTAATGTCCACCGAATCCAAGTCGAATACTTCGCACATGATTGCGCCAAGGCGCGGATAAATATCTTTTCTTGTCATAATTATTTAGTTTTCAACGAGTTCAATGAATCCAACCTCCCTTCTCCAAAGGTAGCAGATCGTTTTTCCTCCAAGCGCAGGGGCCGGGGTGGGCGGGAACAGCGTAACCCATCCTTCCTCTTCCAGGTCTCCGGCCGTGGCAGCGGGATCGTCTGTCCGGTAACAGATGTGATACGGCCCGGGGCCGCCTGACAAGAGCATCTTGCGCAGGGACCGGTTGTCGGCAAAAGGCTCCACGAGCTCGATCCGCCGCCCGCCGCCATCGCGCATGATAAGCAGCTTCGCCCGTTGCCGAAGGTCTTCCACCACATCTCCTTCGGCCTTGTAGCCCAACGATTTGAAGATGGCGCTTGCCTCGTCTATGCGCTCCACCAGGTAGCCGGTATGGTCTGTTTCCAATTGCTTCATTTGTCTTTGATGGTTATGTGGCATGGCAGGGGCGTGTACGATTTTGCGTCCAGCCCGTAGCGCCCGTCACCAAGGGCTTCGAAACCAAGGGACGGGTAGAGTCCGGCGACCATTGCATTCTTGGGCGTGGGTATGTACGCTCCGACAATTTTGCTGAAACCCGCCGCAAGGGCCGCAGAAACCATGCAGTTCAGGGTGAACGCCTCCATCCCGCGTTTAAGCACCCTGCAGCTCATCAGCCAGGTGTCGATGAAAAGGGTTTCGTTGTCCGTTGCCTTGAGAATCGCCACGGCAACCAGTCCGTTATCGCCGAAACGGTCCTGCAGCGTAAGGGCCAGACAAATGTTGGACGGGTCCGCGGCCAGGGTGGAAATATCCCCTTCGGAATATCTTACGGTTCTGAGATTGAACTGGTTGCTGCGCTGTGTGAGCTGGGCGACGCGGGGCGTGTTGAAAGCGTTGAATCCGCTCACATCCGAGACCATTCCAAGGGAGGCAAGGTACTCGTCTTCGTTTGCGAATGTCCTGGAGAAGGCCATCCGACCCGCTTCCTCCCGGTACATCCGCGTCCGGTCGGCATCCGTCGTGCTGAAGGAAAGCGTTTCGAAAAGGTTGAGCGAATAGAGGTATTCCAGGCGGTCGGCGGGATCATCCGGAAGTTCGGGAACCGTTATTTCCGGAATGCCCTGGCGGACGATGTTCCTCTCAAAGGGGCTGTCATCCAGAAATACCATGGCGTCGAACCCGATGTTGAGAATTTTTTGGAGGACGGCGATATTGTCGGCTTTCGTTTCCCAGTTGGCAATGAATACGGCTATGTCTTCAAGGCTCAGGATCATGTCGGGATGCCCGGTGAAGGGTTCCTTTGCAACGGCTTCGTCGTTTTTGGACACCACGCACACGATTATCCCCCGTTCCCGGAGCTTCTTTACCCATAGCTGGAATTCGGTGAATGCCTTGCCGATTCCGAGGCCGTGGCCCAGCTGAATGCCCTCAAGGCCGTCTTCGCCGATGACGCCGCCCCACAGGGTATTGTCCAGGTCGAGCACGAGGCATTTCTTGAAAGTCCCCTTCAGCGCGCAGATGATATCGGCAGCGCGGGCGGCTGCCAGGGGCAGCATGTCCAGGCTCAGGACCATGTCGGTACTGACGTACAGGTTCGCCGGAAAAAGCCGGTCCCTGCCGTATTTGGCCTGCAGCGAATCCAGGTCGCAGATATAGAGGTCGGGACAGTCAGATGCGAGGTCCATGAGTCCGCAGTTAAGTTTCCGGACCTGCCAGGCAAAGGACTGCGGGACTTTGTTGGCATAGCTTCCGAAAACGGCGTCGTCTGCCTCCGGATAATTGAACACGATGAGTTTGCGTCCTTTCATCCACGGCAGTCCGGCTGTCGATTCTATGAATGAGAGCCTGTCGGCGGCAAGCATCGCTTTTTGTGCAAACGGTCTGGCAGCGTGTTCGAGAAGCAGTTTGTGTGAAGACTGAAACAGGATCACGATTTCAGGGTCGAATGCGTGAAGCTGGCTTGACGGATTCAGCAGCTGCATTTCAACCTGATTGTAGTCGGCCTCGAAAAGGCTGACGTTCAGATTTCTGTGCACGAAGGTGCCGCGCATGGCCGTAGCGAGCAACTGGGTGGCCGAATCGCCCAGCAGTGCAATCCTGAGCGGCTTTCCTTCCCCGGCGGAAGCGCGTGCAAGTTTTTTCAGTTCCCCGAAACGCAACATACTTTATCTTTTTTTCTGATGCTTCTCAAATAATGCGGCATAGGCTTGCCCGACGGATACTTGTTGCACCATTCTTCAAAGCTGCGGCATCCCGTCACGGCATGGAAGCAATAGCCTTCGAAGTTCGTATACAAATGCAGGCTCTTTGGCCACAGTGGTTTGATTTCCGCAAAGAAAGAGGCGATGATGCCGAACTTCTCCGCGCTGTCTATCGTCAGAAGCGGCTCGCAGTAGAACAACTTTATCCCCGTGGTGGAAATGCCGCGCCGCCTGAGCTCGTCGTAAAACAACCGGGAAGCGCTTATGTGGTCGAAGGTATTGCGCTTCGAGAGGGAACCCGGTCTGGATCGATAGTGGTAGGCGGGGCCGTAGAGTGTATAAACGTTTTTCTGAAGGAGTTCGGCGATCTTGGAAAAATACAGGTCTTCCGACGCCGCTATTTCCTCCGGAAATGACAGCCCGGAGCCGAGCAGGAACTCCCTGCGGTACATCCGCATCCAGGTGCAGCACCTGGCGTGATTGGCTATTTGCGGCGAGGGCCTGAATCCCGCCGCTCCCTTGATGGTGAATTCGCTTTCGCAGGTGGCTGCCTCCAGCGGCGTTTCCTGCTCGAAAACATAATTGAAGTTGACGGCCTGGTCGAGCCCGTTCGATTCGCAGGCGGCGTACATCGCCTCGAGATAGTCCGCGTCAAGCCAGTCGTCGGCGTCCATGAAGTAAACGTACTTTCCCGTGGCCAGGGCGAGGCCTGTATTGCGTGCATGCGACACGCCGCCGTTCTTGTCGAAATGGATGACGCGCAGGCGTCCGTCGCAGGCGGCTGCCTCATCCAGCAGGGCAGGGGACGCATCCGAAGAGCCGTCGTCGATGCAGATGACCTCAAGTCCGGTCAATGTTTGACCAAGGACGGAAGCAAGGCACTGTCCGAGAAACTTCTCCGTGTCATGGACAGGTATGATCACAGATACCGTAGTCATCGATCAATCGTTTAAGGTCATTTGCAAAAATCTCCGTGAAGCGCTCCGAACCCGCCTTGTTGAGATGAATGCCATCGTAGTAAAAAGTGCTGTCCTCGCATATAGGATGCCAGGTGTAGTCGAGTACGGGTATTCCGCGCGGGGAAGCATACGATTCGAACCGGCTGTATATCTTTTCCCAGTCTTTTATGGTATCTCTCAGCTCCCGGTACAGCGGCGGATATACAAATACGATCTTTGACCCCGCTTTCAGGCTTGCGTCCAGGAAATCCTGGAAAACCTTTTCCGATTCTTCGGACACATAAAACGGATAGGCGAATCTGGCCTGGGTATTTGCCAGTTCCTGGCGGGAAAAGGGCTTGTCGATGGTGCAGAACCCTTTCCGGAAGCGGTGGCTGGCTTTTCTCAGCCTGTGCGGGGCGCCTCCCCGGTAGCGGAGCATCGGAACGAATCTTTCTGCGGGCGAGAAACTGTCCAGCGGGAAAACGGCCCGGCGGAAATCCCGGTCGTGAAAGAAAGGGAAGAACTGCTCCCTTTCATATCCCTGGCTGCGAAGCAGTGTCAGGGAGGTGAGGGACTGTATGACAATCGCGGGGGCCTTGTTTTTCTTTTCGTACAGGTTGTACTTGGCCACCTGCGATGCGATATGTCTGCCCTCGCATCCAAGGTTGAAGGATTTTGTGAGCAGGAGGCTGTCCAGTGTTTCCGGATTGAATCCGCAACTGGCATCGGAAGCGCCCATGATTACAATATCCGCATCTATTCCGCCATCAAGGATTTCTTCCCACGGTTCCACAAGACCCCCGCATTTTCTCAGTCGCCCGGAAAGAAGGATGTCGACCAGCGTGAGAATGGCGAAGGAGACAAGGACGGACAGCAGGATAACCCCAAGGAATCGTCTGAAGGGCCGGGGCGGTGTCGGTCGGGGCGTCATCGTTGTTTCAGACACGCAGTTTCTCCTTGAAATAGTCGATTGTTTTCTTCAGTCCTTCGTCGAGCGGGACTTTCGGCTCCCAGGCGAGGTGGGTCTTGGCGAGCGTAATGTCGGGGCGGCGCATCTTGGGATCGTCTGCGGGCAGGGGACGGAAGACAAGCTTGCTGCGGCTTCCCGTCATTCTGACGACCTTCTCCGCTAGTTCGAGCATCGTGAATTCGCCGGGGTTCCCGAGGTTGACAGGTCCGGTGAACGTGTCTTCGGTCGCCATCATCCTTACCAGCCCTTCGATGAGGTCGGAGACGAATTGGAATGAACGGGTTTGCGAGCCGTCCCCATAGATGGTTATGTCCTCGCCGCGCAGGGCCTGGACGATGAAATTGGAGACGACGCGTCCGTCGTTCACGGCCATACGGGGACCGTACGTATTGAAAATCCTGACCACTTTGGCCTTGACGCCGTGGATTCTGTGATAGTCAAAGCATAGCGATTCTGCGCAACGCTTGCCCTCGTCGTAACAGGAACGGAGACCGATGGGATTGACGTTGCCCCGGTATGTCTCGGGCTGAGGATGGATTTCGGGGTCGCCATATACTTCGGAGGTGGATGCCTGCAGGATCTTTGCGTGGGTGCGCTTGGCGATGCCGAGCATATGGAACGTGCCGAAAACCGACGTCTTGGTGGTCTGGATGGGGTCGTATTGGTAGTAAACGGGTGACGCAGGGCAGGCGAGATTGTAAATCTCATCGACTTCAATGCGGTAAGGGTCAGTGACATCGTGCCTGACGAGCTCGAAGCCTGGCCGGCCGATGAGGTGCCAGACGTTCTCCTTCGCGCCACTGTAGAAATTGTCAAGGCAGATCACGTCGTTTCCGTCTTCCAACAGGCGTTCGCAGAGGTGTGAACCCACGAAACCGGCACCGCCGGTTACCAGAATCTGTTTCATAGTTTAGTCTGAGGGTTTTTCAAATTGTAAAAATACAAATAATTTCAGTAAAACCATCCTTTTCGCGGGAATAATCAAGATTGATGGCCTGAAAACCACGGAAGAACGGTAGTTTCAGATACAATGTCCAAGCGCTTGCCGGCCTCAGACGGGCAGGTGCTTGCATGTACCGACCGTAGAGAATCCTTCAGATAACAAAGACAATATGCATATGGAAAACAGGAAACATGCTTATGTAGCGCCCGAAACGACGGCTTGGGCGTTGACAATGGAAAGGGAACTGCTGATCATCAGTGGCACGGACTTATCGTAAGCCAATGGCGTGACGAAATGCTGGTTTGAAAAAGTACTGCCTTCAGCAGTGGGATGGTCGGTCCGCACGGTAATTTTGTCAGAATCCAGCTGCTTTTATTAACTTTGTCTTTCACTAATCCGGAAGAACCATGATTCTCACCACCACACCTACTATCGAAGGACGCACGATCACCGAGTACCAGGGCATCGTGTTCGGCGAAGTGATCGCCGGCGTGAACTTTCTCCATGACATCGCGGCCAGCCTCCGCAATTTCGTCGGCGGTCGAAGCGCCTCTTATGAAGACGAATTGATTCAAGCCCGTTCCGCTGCGATGGACGAGCTGCGCAGACGCGCCGAGGCGCTGGGCGCCGATGCCGTCGTGGGCATCGACATCGACTACGAAGTCCTCGGCGCCAACAACGGCATGCTGATGGTTACGGCTTCGGGAACGGCCGTGAAGCTGGCGTAATACGATGGACATAGCCAAAGCATTCGAAGCAGCGTTCAACCGCAAACGCGAGAAGGCCTGGGAAAAGATATACGTTGTGGTGGACATCCATGACACGATTCTCAGGGCAAGTTATGGCGCCGAAGAGACATACGATTATCTGCCCTATGCCCGGGAGGCGTTGCAGGTCCTTTCCTGCCGCGACGACATCTGTCTGATCCTCTGGAGCGGTTGCTATCCGGACCGGCTGGCGGCCTATCGGGAACGTTTTGCCCAGGACGGGATTCATTTCGACTACATTAACGAAAACCCGGAGGTCGGGAACACGCCCTTCCAGAATTTCGACCGGAAACTCTACTTCAATGTCGGCATCGACGACCGGTTCGGCTTCGAGCCCGAAACGGATTGGGTTCGGGTCATGGAGGCTGTGGCGAGACAATAAGACTCCGGTCTAACACGGCACTATGGCAGATGCTTTTCGAAAAGGACAGAAAGTCCGCTTGATGGATTCCAGCGAAGACGCCGTTGTCACATCGTTTCGGAAGGGAATGGTGACCGTGCTGGTGGATGGGATGCAGCTGGAAATCTCTGAAAAAGAGGTCATCCGCATCGACGATGAGCAGGAACGGCGGTTGCGGGCAGCGCGCGTTCCCCGAACTGGGAAAGAAAGGAAAACTTCGGAACGTCACGACGGCAACAGTCACCAGATCACCGTCGATCTTCATATCGAGAAGCTGCCGGGCGGCAGCGGCATTTCTCCGGACAGGGCACTGGACTACCAACTGACCGTTTTCCGGCAGACGCTCCGGCAGAACCTGCGGCATCGCGGTCTCCAGATCGCATTCATCCACGGCGTGGGCGACAGCATTCTCTCTTCAGCGATTCGGAGAGAACTGGACGAAAGGTATGCTGTATCCTGCAGCTACACGGTCGGCCAGCCAGGCGTGACCAAGGTCAAGATTCATTAGTTATCTTTGTATGATGAAAACAACACAATGCAGTATCCCGGCGAAGGAGAACGAACGGCCGCTGATTGCCGTCCTGCCGCTTTGGGATCTCGAGCGGAACAGCCTTTGGATGCTGTCCGAATATATGTCAGCTATTCAGGCATCTGGCGGAACCCCGCTGGTCCTTCCTTTTGATATCAGTGCGCATGAAGCCGCGCGCTTTGCCCGACTCTGCGACGGGTTCCTGTTTACGGGCGGGCAGGATGTCCACCCTTCCGTCTATGGCGCGCAGGAGATTCCCGGCGGGCTGGTCACTTGTCCCAAGCGCGATTATCTGGAAACGACCGTGCTCCAGGCCGCCCTCGCGGCTGACAAACCGATCCTGGGTATCTGCCGGGGGCTGCAACTGATCAATGCCGCGCTCGGTGGCAGCCTCTACCAGGATATTCCGACAGAGCATCCCGGACCCGTACATCGGCAGGGTAAACCTTATGATGTGCCCTTCCATACCGTGACCCTGGAAGGATCCCTGGCGGACTTGCTGGGGCAGAAGACTTTGCCGGTCAACAGCCTGCACCATCAAGCCGTGAAAACGCTCGCGCCGGGACTCGTGCCGATGGCGTTCTCACCGGATGGCCTGGTCGAGGCATTTGAAAGGCCGGCAAGCCGTTTTCTCTGGGCTGTCCAGTGGCATCCCGAGTATCTCTTCAAAGTTGACGCGTGCAGCCGGATGTTGTTCCGCCATTTTATGGATTCTTGCGCGAAGTCGTAGCGATACATAATAATACCCCCTGCCGCCATCCTCAAAGGGACGGCTGCGATTTCCATCGCTAATGTTTTGAGGGATACCGAAATACATAATCATCTTTTTAAGCCCGCTGCTCAAATATTGTCATTTTCTGTATTTTTTGACAAATTTTTGTATATTTGCGGTGCAAACGCGAAGCGATGTCTGTACTTTCGAAACTCATAGCTGATTATGCTGGGAAGCACCCGGTCTTTACGGCGTCGGAGCTGGTGGCTTCGGTGCCGTCAGGGCTCATTTCGTCGCGATCCACGCTGGAATGGCATCTCGGCCAGCTTGTCCGTGAGGGCAAGTTGGCGCGAATCGGGAAGGGACGGTACACGACTAATCCCCGTCCGGCCTTTTTACCTTCCCCGGAGGAGACGGATGCAAGTTTGTATCACCTCTTGAAAGAATGGTATCCCGAGGCGACATTCTGTGTTTACAAGGGTTGCATCTTCTCCCAGTTACAGCATCATCTGTCATATAATGCGATGACCTACATTGAGACGCAGCGGGAAGTCACGGAGGCACTTTTTCACCGTTTCCAGGATGAGGGAAAGCATGTGTTTCACCGTCCCGATAAGAAGGTCTTCAATGAGTATGTAGACATCACCAAGCCTGGCATTATTATCAAACCTCTTATAACCGGCTCACCACTGCAGGAGGTGGATGGCGTGATGGTTCCCATGTTGGAAAAGCTCCTTGTCGATATCCATTGCGACGCTGACTTTGACTATATGGCCGGAAGGGAGAGTGCCAGAATGCTTGAGAATGCTGTCTCCCTTTTCACGATCAATGCCACAAAACTCCTACGTTACGCCGGCCGCCGTCATTGCCGGGAAGTGTTTGAACAAGAATTAAACGATTTAGGCCTATGATTCGTCAGGAATGCTTTTCCAAAGAATGGATTCAGAAGGTTTCCGCTGACCTTCAATACCCGGATGTCAACCTCATTGAAAAGGTCATCCGGGCTTTTTCTCTGGTTGAGATGCTCTCAGTTTCTGGCTGTCCTTTTATCTGGAAAGGCGGCACATCGCTGATGCTTCTTTTGGGAGGCGACAGGCACAGGCTATCAATCGATGTTGATATAATATGTCCTCCAGGTACTGAGATTGAAAAGTACCTGACGGACTTCCGGCGCTTTGGCTTTATGGATGTGGAGACGGTTGAACGCATACAGCGTGGCACGAACATCCCAAAGTCTCACTCCAAGTTTTTTTACAGGATAGCCTTCCGCGACAATGATGCCCGACCTGGTAATATCTTGCTTGATGTTCTCTTTGAAGACAGTCACTATCACAATGTTCAGAACCTGCCTCTCCAGAGCCCGTTCCTCGCACTGGATGGAGATCAGGTGCTGGTGAAGGTGCCCTCCGTCGATGATATTCTTGCTGACAAGCTTACCGCCTTTGCCCCCAATACATGCGGTATCCCTTATTTTAAGGGTGTCAACGATTGTAATCTGGAGATTATAAAACAACTCTATGACATCGGCCGTTTGTTCGACCATATGAGCGACCTGTTTATTGTTGCTGAGGCTTACGAAAAGATTAGCCGTGTGGAGCTTTCTTACCGGAGGCTGGATGAGAACCCGCTGACATCGTTGCAAGATACCCGTGAAACGGCTCTTTGTCTGTCTACAAGAGGCGGTGCAGGAAAGGGTGACTTTAACGCTCTTCAGAATGGCGTCACCCGCCTTCGTTCCTTTATGTATTTGGGGAAATATCAGATAGAACAGGCGATAACAGATGCGGCCAAGGCGGCATATCTGGCAACTCTTATCGAGACTGGTGCCACTTCGTTCGAAAGGTATACTGGCGTGGTGGAAGGTATGAGGCTTCCGAGTTCGGTTCCTACCAAGCTCGGCAAGCTTCGCCTGCCTTCTCCGGAGGCCTATTTCTTCTGGGTGAAGACAGGCGAACTGTTGTAATCTTGGAACGGCCTCATCCCTGGCCGACTTGCTGGGGCAGAAGGCTTTGCCGGTCAACAGCCTGCACCATCAAGCCGTGAAAACGCTCGCGCCGGGACTCGTGCCGACGGCGTTCTCACCGGATGGCCTTGTTGAGGCATTTGAACGGCCAGCTTGCCGTTGCCCTGGTAAGTGGAGAAGGTGAGTTTCATGTTCTGAACCATTACCTGTAATCCACGGAGAGAAGCAGGTATGTTCGGTAATGAAGACCAGTTGAACAAGAAGGCAGAAAGCGTATTAACTTTGTAAGATGAAAACAAAATGACTATGAAACGCAGGGACTTCATAAAAACGACAGCGGTTATCGCTGCTACAACGGCTACCGGAAATGGGAATATGCTCAAGGCCGCAGAACGGCTCTCCGGTATGGATAAGGAACAGGAATCTGAAGGAAAGCTGATCGTTTCCGCGCCGATGTTGCAGAACTTCGCTGCCACGTCGATGGGCGTCGTCTTTGCCGTGAGCGCCCTGGCCAACGGCTATGTGCTGGTCGGGGAAAAGCCTGACCTGTCGGATGCCCGGAAGGTGCTTTGTGGGGGGTATCGGGTGACAGACATCGACGACCGCGTCATTCGCGTGCGGCTTACCGGCTTGAAGCCAGCTACCCGTTACTACTACCGGATCGGTGCTGACCGCATCAGTTACAAGGGCGGTTACCAGATGAAAATTCTTGGGAATGAGGAGGATCCCAATACGTATAGTTTTATGACCGCAGGGGAGGCGGCCGAAGCGCACTTCTGTGTCATCAACGATACCCACGCCCGCTGGGAGCCTTTTGGACTGGCTGTCGAAAAGATCGCCGCTTGCGCGCCTGCCTGCGTAATCTGGAACGGCGATGCCAGCAACGTGGAAGAGACGGTTGAGGCACAGATGCGTATCTTCCTGACGCCGGAAATCGAACGGAAAGACTATGCTTCCGAGATGCCTTATCTGTTCTGTTCCGGCAATCACGACAACCGCGGAATGGCGAATCGCCACCTCGATCGGGTATGGATGTTCCGCCAGCCGGAAGAACGCCAGCCGCGCGACTGGGACCTTTGTCGCAATTTTGCTATCCGGCAAGGAGACTTGGCGCTTATCGGCCTTGACACGGCCGAAGACAAACTTGACACGAACCCGAAGTTCGCCGGGCTCTTCACGAGCGGCCCTTACCGTGAAGCGCAGACTGAGTGGCTGCGGGATGCCCTGCAGCGGGAGGAGATCCGCACGGCGCCTTATCTGGTCGCCTTCTGTCACATCCCGCTCTTCGATGACAATCCGAGACACAATCCCGGTGACGTCGCGCCGGCTGACAGCGATCCGCAATACAGCACCGACTTCGCTTACTGGCAGCGCACTTGCGCCCGGCTGTGGGGCCCGCTGCTCGAGGAGGCGGGCTGCCAGCTCGTCATCACTGCGCACCAGCACCGCTACCGTTATGATGCACCCGGGAATGGCCGTTCCTGGGCCCAGATTGTCGGCGGCGGTCCAGAGATGAATGAACCGGACAGCGACAGTTTTCCCACCGTCATCGAAGGCATCGTCCGACAAGGCCGGCTGGAGATTATCGTCCACAACCTAGTCACCGGTCGTGTTCAAAGCCAGTTCTCCTTTCAAGCGAAAAGAATGGGATAATACATATTTCGAGATGCTGCCGCTCCGCAAGCCGGGAACGGTCCAAGTATCTTCTAGGGAAGGGATATTACGCTTTCCTCGGCACGGACCTGCACAACAGGAGTTACGCGGATTTCTTTGACCGCATTTGACGCGAATCTTCACTTTACGATAGGATCACCGCAGAACTTCTTCCTCCCGCAGTCTTTGCATCGGGCACCTCTCCAGACGCTGTCGAACTGATTTATCGCAGCTTCGACCAGGACAGGATCGTCTGTGAGAATGCCAGCTTCGAAGTTGCGCGTTCTGGCGCTCTTCATTCCGATTCCGGCACCAGTTAGGTTGGCAGAGCCAATATAGGCCACCTTCAAGTCGAAGACCAGAATCTTAAAGTGCACCCGAGGGCAGAGGGCGCGTTCCATTCCGGAAAAGAGGGCAGGGTAACGGTCGAACTCCTCCCGAAAAATCGGACCAGGCTCCTTTGCGTGGATGAGACGAACCTCGCACCCCTTTTTCACCAGTTCTGCGAGCAGCCCCAGGAATGGTGTATCCTTCACATACAGGTCCTTGATATCGGCTGTCCCGATCCAGAGCGTCTTCTGGACCTTCTGCACTCGGGCGAGGACTTTCTTGAAATGGACTTCGTCAGCGATGTATTCGGTCATGGCAAGGCAAAGATAACAAAAAAGCGCCATCCTCAAAATGGCGGCTGTTTGAGGATGGCGGGCGGGCAAGGTCTCATTTCATGTGGTGGACCTTGCCCGTAAATCTGCCTCAGGGCGTGTTCTGACAGGCAAGGTGTCGGGTATCTTATGAGACCTTGCCCGAAAGGGGGCGGGATTGTGCTCGGCGGCGAGCCGCCTGCGCATTCCCGGGCCTACGGCCTTCGTCTTGGGCAAAGTTCTGAAAATTGCGGTAAGCCCGGCTGAGGCCGGGCTCCCGCTTTGTTTTATAGGGTATGCGCAAGGGAAAGCAAGCTCTCCTTTGCGCATACCCTATAAAACAAATGAGAAGCTTGCTGGCAAGCTTCTCATTTTCAGAACTTTGTGACTCCCACGGGATTCAAACCCATAACCTTCTGATCCGTAGTCAGATGCTCTATTCAGTTGAGCTAGGGAGCCAGTATCGAGGACGGTTACTCGGCTGCGGAAGCAGAGACCGTTGCTCTCTTCTTTTCCCTGATCCGGGCTTTCTTGCCGGTCAGGCCGCGGAAGTAGAAGATACGTGCACGACGCACTTTACCCGCTTTGTTGAGTTCGATCGAGTCGATGAAAGGGGAGTTGAAGGGGAAAATACGCTCCACGCCGATTCCATTCGACATCTTGCGAACCGTGAAGGTCTTGGAAATACCGGCACCGCGTTTCTGGATCACGACACCGCGGAATTTCTGAAGACGCTCTTTGTTCTCTTCCTTGATCTTGTAGGTGACGGTGATGGTGTCACCGGCCTTGAAGTCAGGATACTGTTTCTGTTCTTGTGCCAGCGCGTCGCAGGCAACTTTCATTAAATCCATAGTCTTGTCAAAAATTTAACGAAAACTCTTCAGTGCAACGTTGCTGGATTTCTTCTGATCGCTTTCGCAAGAGGTTGCTTCGTTTTCGGGACTGCAAAAGTACAAATAATTTTTGTACGTGCAACTTTTTTTTAAATTTTTTCTTCATTTCGGCCTTCTTTTCTGCCTGAGCCTCGTCTGGGGTGCGGCAGCCCGGGAACGACTGGACCCACGAGCGCAGGCCGCTCTATCTGCTCATCATCTCGACGGAAGAAAACATCCGCGACATCGACCGCATCAAGGCGGAACACGACTTGCTGAGCGACCCGTCCGCCGACGGGAAAACCAGACGCAGCCCGAATCGCGTTACCGGGCCGAGGTGATGCTCGACTGGAAACCGAATATATACACGTGCGCGCACGAGCAGGGCTCGGAGGCCAATTATCATTTCTCTCCGGAACGCCCGTCGCCGTGCTGACGGCGCTGGGACGCGGACGGGCCGTCAGCCTGACCGCCAACGCCATGTTCTGGCCTGACCTGGTCAGCCCCGCTTCGATGCGCTAGCCGGAACTATTCGAAATAGATGTCCCCGAAATGCTCCGGCGTATGGAAGTTGGGTTTCGGGATGGGAATCGGGTTCCAGCTCAGGAAGTGGCGGACCGCCGTGTCGTCGCCGCACTTATAGAAATTGGCCTTGACGGTACGGCCGCTGAAGGAGGTCAGGTTCAGGTCGGCCTGGGCATAGAGCCGCTTGGGAATGGCGATGGTGATCGTCCATTCCTGCGGGCCCTCGCGCATGCCGAAGGCTTCGGAGCCGAGCGTGGATTCGCGCCGGATCTGCCGGATGATCTCGTCACCGCAGTGGTGCCGCTCGCTGCGGTTCGGCCCGTAGTTGAAGGTGCCGTGGCCGATGCAGTTGAGTTCCAGGTTGAAGTAGCTGCTGTCGCGGTCTGAGGGAATCATGAAGAATTCGACGCAGTCGTCCGTATAGGGACGGGAACCGGCGTCGTAGTCGTAGGTTGCGCGCACTCCGTTCTCGCGTACGTGATACTGGAGATAGATCTCCGTCTCGGAGTGCATGATGCGGAATTCGACTTCGGGTTTGTAGGGGTAGGCGGGCCAGTTGACGCATTCGATGGCGTGCCACTGGATGGCGGCCTGGTCGAACTTCGCCTTCACTTCTTCGAGGGCCGGCTCCGGGGTGGAGAAGGCCACTTTTGCAACAAGAATCGTCATAATCATCAGTTTCATAGTGCAAATTTAGGATTTTTAAGAAAAATAATGTATATTTGTAAGATGAAAATGAAAATCATTTTTTAATCCAAAAAACAGAATAACATTTTTATGAAAAGAGTTTATCGATTCGGAGGTAAAGAGGCTGAAGGCAATGGCCAGATGCGCAATCTCCTGGGCGGCAAGGGCGCGAACCTTGCGGAAATGTGTACCCTCGGCATTCCCGTCCCCGCTGGTTTCACCATTACGACGGAGTGCTGTACGGAATACTATGCACTCGGCGGCGGCTATACCGAAGAACTGAAGCATGATGTGGCCGAGGCCCTCAAGGCGACCGAAGCCATCATGGGCAAGAAATTCGGCGATCCGAAGAACCCGCTGCTCGTGAGCTGCCGCTCCGGCGCCCGCAGTTCCATGCCGGGCATGATGGACACCATCCTGAACATCGGTCTGTGCTCGGCCACGATCCCGGGCATGATCGAGAAGACCCAGAACCCCCGCTTCGTGTATGACGCATACCGTCGTCTGATCATGATGTATTCCGACGTCGTGATGGAGAAGGCCGAAGGCATCGAGCCGGAAGACGGCAAGGCCATCCGCCAGCAGCTCGACAAGATGATGGAAGACCTAAAGGAAGCCAAGGGCTACAAATCCGACACGGAAATCACCGCGGAAGAGCTCAAGGACCTGGCAGAGCGCTTCAAAGTCCGCATCAAAGAGGTGCTCGGCGTCGAGTTCCCCGACACGGCCGAGGCCCAGCTCTGGGGCTCCATCGGCGGCGTGTTCAAATCCTGGAACGGCAAGCGCGCCATCAAGTACCGCCAGATCGAAGGCATTCCCGATGACTGGGGCACCGCCGTCAACGTCCAGTCCATGGTGTTCGGCAACATGGGCGACACCTCCGCTACCGGCGTGGCGTTCTCCCGCAACCCGGCCAACGGCGACAACAAGTTCTACGGCGAATGGCTCATCAATGCGCAGGGCGAAGACGTGGTGGCCGGTATCCGCACTCCGAACCCGCTGAACAATGCGACCAAGAGCCCGCAGAACGCGCACCTGAAGTCCCTCGAGGACGCGATGCCCGACGTCTATAAGGAACTCGACGACATCCGCATGCTGCTCGAGAAACACTTCAACGACATGCAGGACATCGAATTCACCATCCAGGAAGGCAAGCTCTGGATGCTGCAGTGCCGTATCGGCAAGCGCACCGGCCTGGCTGCCCTGAACATGGCGATGGACATGCTCGAAGAGGGCATGATCGACGAGAAGACCGCCGTGATGCGCGTCTCTCCGGCCCAGCTCGACGAGATCCTGCACCCGATCCTCGATCCGGCCTCCGAAAAGAAAGCCACGTCCGTGGCGCACGGCCTGCCCGCATCTCCGGGTGGCGCCGTCGGTACGATCGTCTTCACCAACGCCGACGCCGTGAAGGCCGCCGCTGCGAAGAAGAAAGTGATCCTGGTGCGTGAAGAGACTTCCCCGGAAGACGTGGAAGGCATGCGCGCCGCTGCCGGTATCCTGACCCAAAAGGGCGGTATGACCTCCCACGCGGCCCTCGTGGCCCGCGGCTGGGGCAAGTGCTGCATCGTGGGATGCGAAGATATGAAGATCAACCTCGAGAAGAAGGAAGTCTCCTTCAAGGGCTGCGACAAGGTCTTCCACGAAGGTGACACCTTCTCGCTCAACGGTGCAAAAGGCGCCGTCTATGCCGAGGCGATCGAAACGATGGACGCTTCCGACAACCCGCGCTTCGTCAAGTTCATGGCCATCGCCGACAAGTTCCGCAAGATGGGTGTCCGCACCAACGCCGACAACCCGGAGGATACCGAGCGCGCCCTGAGCTTCGGCGCCGAGGGCATCGGCCTGTTCCGTATCGAGCACATGTTCTACGGCAAGAATTCCGAGACCCCGCTGGGCAAGCTCCGCAAGATGATCCTCTCCAAGACCGATGACGAGCGCCGCGCCGCCCTCAACGAACTGGAGCCGTACATCAAGGCGTCGGTCAAGGGCACGATGAAGGTGATGGACGGCAAGCCCGTGACCTTCCGCCTGCTCGACCCGCCGTTGCATGAATTCGTCCCGCAGACCGAGGACAAGAAGAACGAACTGGCCGAGGAACTCCACATCTCGACCCTCGACATCGAGAAACGCGGCGAGAGCCTCCACGAGGTCAACCCGATGATGGGTCACCGCGGCGTCCGCCTGCACATCACCTATCCGATGATCTCCGAGACCCAGTTCCGCGCCATCTTCACGGCCGCCATCGAACTGAAGAAGGAAGGCTATCATCCGATGCCCGAGATCATGATCCCGGTGACGATCTCCGAACGCGAGCTCCGCTTCCAGAAAGCCATCTGCGAGCGTGTCCGCGCCGAGGTCGAGGCCCGTCTCAACGAGCATATCGACTACAAGTTCGGTACGATGATCGAGATCCCGCGCGCCGCGCTGACCGCCGACCGGATGGCCCGTACCGCCGAGTTCTTCTCCTTCGGCACGAACGACCTCACCCAGATGACCTTCGGCTTCAGCCGCGACGACGTGAGCACCTTCATGGGCGACTATCTCGGCAACAAGATCCTGGATGCCGACCCGTTCAAGACGCTCGACACCAAGGCTGTGGGCAAACTCGTGGAGTACGCCGTCAAGAACGGCCGCGCCACCCGCGAGAACCTCAAGTGCGGTATCTGCGGCGAACACGGCGGCGATCCCGCTTCCGTGAAGTTCTGCCACCGGATCGGCCTGAACTACGTGTCCTGCTCGCCGTTCCGCGTGCCGATCGCACGCCTCGCCGCCGCGCAGGCCGCCATCGAAGATGAGAAATAGTCTTTCCTGATTCCGAGCCCTTCCGCGTGAGCGGGAGGGCTTTTTTTGTGATATGAAACTGATCCAAAACCTGATTGTCGCGCTCAAAGGCTTTTTCATGGGCGCGGCCAACGTGGTGCCAGGTGTCTCAGGCGGCACCATCGCCCTGATCACGGGCATCTATAAAGAAATCATCGATGCGCTAAACAGCCTGATGGAGAAAGCGACGTGGCAGGCGCTCTTCAAAGGCGACCTGAAAGGCTTCTGGAAACAGATTCACGGCACGTTCCTGCTCTGGCTGGCCATCGGCGTGCTGCTGAGCGTGTTCTCCCTGGCCAAGCTGATGACCTATGTCCTGGCGAACCATCCGGTCCAGACCTGGGCCTTCTTCTTCGGCCTGATCATCGCTTCTGCCATCCTGATGTTCAAGGATATCAAGGGGTGGGGGATCAAGGAGATCCTTTTCACGCTGGGCGGCATCGCCCTGGGCCTGCTCGTCTGCACGCTTTCGCCCACGCAGACGCCGGACAACTGGCTCTTCATCTTCCTTTGCGGCGCCATTGCCGTCTGCACGATGATCCTGCCTGGCATTTCAGGCAGTTTCATCCTGGTGATCCTCGGAAAATACGATTACATCATGCAGGCCGTGGCCGACCTGAACTGGCCGGTGTTGATCGTCTTTTTCCTGGGCTGCGTGGTCGGAATCCTGGCTTTTTCAAAGTTCCTGCACTGGCTGCTGGGCCGCTTCGAGAAGCAGACGATGCTTGTGCTGCTGGGCTTTGTCCTGGGATCGCTGGTCAAGGTCTGGCCCTGGGCCAACGACAGCGTAAAAGCGCTGTCCGATCCCCATTATGGCGCGGCCGCGCTCTGGTGCCTGCTGGGCGTCGCTTTCGTGCTCGGCATCGAATGGCTGGCCGCCAGCAGTAAAAATGTCCCTGAATCCTGATCTCATTCTGTCTTATGAAAACATTCTTCAACTCCCTTCTGGCTGCTGCGCTGCTGGCCGTTCTGGTTTCCTGTGGCGGTAAATCCGATCCGAAGCTGAACATCGTCCTCGTTCCGAATCCCGTGTCAATGGAGACCGGCGGACGCGGCGTAAAACTGGCCGCACCGGGTATGGTGCGTGAAATCCGGACGGTCATCGACGCATCGCTGGCTCCGGAAGCCTACATCCTCGATACGCGGCGCGGAAAGGTCGTCATCACCGGCGGCTCCGAGGCGGGTGTGTTCTGGGGCCGCCAGTCGCTCCGTCAGATTCTGGCCCAGACCGAGGCGGCTGGATCCCGCAGGATACCCGGTCTGCTCGTCAAGGACGAACCGGCCTTCACCTATCGCGGCGCCCACCTGGACTGCTGCCGCCATTTCTTCCCGGTGGAGGAGGTCAAGGAATACATCGACATGCTGGCCCTGCATAAGATCAATGTCTTCCACTGGCATCTGACGGATGACCAGGGCTGGCGGGCGGAGATCAAACGCTATCCGCGCCTGACCGAAATCGGTTCGCAGCGGGCCGAAACGCTGGTCGGCCATTATGGCTCGAAAGAATACGACGGAACGCCCTACGGCGGTTTCTATACGCAGGACCAGATGCGGGAAATCGTCGCTTACGCGGCCGAGCGTTTCATCACGGTGATCCCCGAGATCGAGATGCCAGGCCATGCCTCTGCGGCACTGGCCAGCTATCCGGAGCTGGGCTGCCGGGGTGCGAATTATCCATACAAGGTGCAGACGACCTGGGGCGTTTTCCCCGAAGTCTTCTGCGCCGGAAACCCCGAGACCGTGACTTTCCTGGAAGGCGTGCTCGATGAGATCTGCGACATCTTCCCGTCGGAGTATATCCATATCGGCGGCGACGAAGCTCCGCGTGCGGAGTGGGAAAAGTGTCCGAAATGCCAGGCCCTTATGAAGGCAAAAGGTTATACCCGCGAAGCGGAACTCCAGAGCTACCTGATCACGACGGTCGAACAGTATCTGGCAGCCAAGGGGCGCAAGCTCATCGGCTGGGATGAGATTCTCGACGGCGGTGTGTCCCAGAGCGCGACGGTCATGTCGTGGCGCGGGGCCAAAGGCGGTATCGCCGCGGCGAAGATGGGCAACGACGTGATCATGACGCCCAACAGCCATTTCTACCTCGATTATTATCAGACCGGCGATCCGAAGGGCAATGGCGAGCCGTTGGGCATCGGCGGCAATCTGCCGCTGCGCAAGTGCTACGCCTTCGATCCCTTCGACCAGCTCGACGAGTCAGAGAAAACGCATATCAAAGGAATCCAGGCCAATATGTGGACGGAATACGTAGCCACGTTCGATCATGTGCAGCACATGGTCCTGCCGCGCCTGGCCGCCCTGGCCGAAGTGGCCTGGAACCCCGCCGGCCGCACGGACTACGACGACTTCGTGGACCGCATCGTCCGCAGCCTGCTGCCCCTCTACGAGGCGAGCGGCTACGCCTACGCTCCCTACGCCTTCAAGGACATCGAGTAAATCTCTTTATGGCCGTCCGATTTCTGCCGGGAATCGAAAAAAGTTTGCTATCTTTGCGGCGCAGTTTGGTTCCGTAGCTCAGCTGGATAGAGCAACAGCCTTCTAAGCTGTGGGTCCCGGGTTCGAATCCCGGCGGAATCACGAAACGGGAAGCTTCGGCTTCCCGTTTCGCGATTCAGGACGGCTGCGCCTTCCTTTTTCCTAAGCGCTCAGAGCAGCGGGGAGAAGAGGCGGGCGAAGGATTCCTTGAACTTCTCGAAGAGGGGACGCTGCTGCCAGCGGACGGGATCGACCCGTTCGGAGTCGGCCTCGTCGCGGAGGAAGGCTTCTTTCATCTGCAGGGCCATGGCCGGGTCGTAGAGGTAGGCGTTGATCTCGAAATCGAGGGTGTAGCTGCGGACATCCACGTTGGTCGAGCCGATGGTCGTGAAGGCGTCGTCGGAAACCACGGTCTTGGAGTGCAGAAAGCCCTTCCGGTAAAAATAGATTTTCACCCCGGCGGCCAGTGCCTCGCGGACATACGACTTGGAGGCCAGGGTGACGAACTGCCCGCGGTCGCCGCGCCAGGGAAACATGACGCGGACATCCACGCCGGCGAGCGCCGCGTTCTTCATGGCCAGCATCACCGAGGCGGTCGGGATGAAATAGGGGGACTGGATATAGACATAGTGCTGGGCATTGGACAGCAGGCGGACGAGTCCCTGCATCGCCACGCGCCATTCGTCCATCGGCCCGGACGAGATGACCTGCATCAGCGTATCGCCAACTTTTTCGATAGGCGGATAATAGCGCGGCTCCGCCAGCAGTTCGCCTTTGGAAAAGCGCCAGTCACAGAGGAAGGAAGTCTGGAGTTCGGCGACGGCCGGACCTTCGATGCGCAGGTGCGTGTCCCGCCACGGCCCCCACGGGAGACCGGCGCCGTAGCGCTCGGCGATGTTCATGCCGCCCAGATAGCCGATCCGCCCGTCGATGACGACGATTTTCCGGTGGTTGCGGAAATTGATATTCTCGGAAATGAAGGGGAGGGTCAGGCCCAGGAAGGGCTTGACCTGGATGCCGGCGGCCTTCAGCTCCTTGTAGAACTTCTTGCGCCCGAGATTGCCCAGGTCATCATACTGGACGCGGACGGCCACGCCGCTGCGGGCCTTCCGCATCAGGACTTCCGCGACGCGGCGTCCGGAAGGATCGTCCTCGAACTTGAAGAATTCGAAATGGATGTGGTCCCGGGCCGACTCGAGGTCTGCCACCAGGTCGTCGAGCATCGGATAGAATTCGACATAGGGCCGCACCGCGTTGCCCGTCATCGGGAAGGCCTGGTTGGTGTTCTGGAGCAGGCTTGCGAGCCGGTTGTAATTGTCCGGCGCCGGAACGATGAAAGCGCTGTGTGTCTGCCGGGTAAGTTCCTTGAGCCGACTGAGTTCGCCGGGCTCGACCAGGCGCTTGCGCCGGGGGCGGTGTCCGACCAGGAAATAGAGGACCAGTCCGACGACAGGCAGGAAAATGATGGCGATCACCCAGGCCAGGGTCTGGACGGGGTGGTCGTTCTCGGCGATGATGTAGATGATGATCCCGATCAGCGCCAGCGTCAGGAGGATGGAAAGCACGTGGCTCATTTTCCGCTTGGATTCTCCGGTAAAAATAGGGAAAAGTGCAGGAAAAAACAAATTAGCCGAAAAAAGTGTAATTTTGCAAGAAACTATGGCATCGAAATCAGGAAAGATACTGGTCGTCGACGACAATCAGGGTATCCGCCGGACGCTGGAAATCCTGCTGCCCGCTTATTTTGCCGAAGTCGAGACGATTCCTTCTCCGGCTACGCTGGTCAGTTCCTTGGAGCGTTTCCGGCCGGATGTCGTGCTGCTGGACATGAACTTCAATACCAGCATCAATACCGGCGGGGAAGGCCTGTACTGGACCGGGGAACTCAAGAAGATGGCGCCCGAGGTGGAGGTCGTGCTCTTTACGGCGTATGCCGATATTCAGCTGGCCGTGGAAGGCATGAAGCGCGGTGCGTTCGATTTCATCGTCAAGCCCTGGGACAACGAGAAACTGGTTGCCACACTCACGGCCGCCCGGGACAAGGCCCGCAAGGCGATGGGGCGGGATGCCCGATCAAGTTCGGGCACGACGGGCGTCATTCCCGGTATGACCGGGAATCTTATGTTCTGGGGCAGCTCCAAGCCCATGGCTGCCATCAAGCGGACACTCGAAAAGATCGCCCCTACGGATGCTACGGTGCTCATAACAGGAGAAAACGGTACCGGCAAGGATGTGCTGGCCCGGGAAATCCATGCGCACAGCCTGCGCAGCGGGAACCCGATGGTGGCCGTGGATGCCGGCGCCATCCCCGACACGCTCTTTGAAAGCGAACTCTTCGGTCATGTGAAAGGGGCCTTTACCGACGCGCATACCGACCATGCCGGCAAATTCGAACAGGCCGACGGCGGCACGCTTTTCCTGGACGAAATCGGCAACATTCCGCTGCATCTGCAGGCCAAGCTGCTGCGCGCCATCCAGAACCGGAGCATCGTGCGCGTGGGCGGCTCCGAGACAAAGCCCGTCAATATCCGGCTGATCTGTGCCACCAATATGGACCTGGAGCAGCTTGTGCGGGAAGGCCGTTTCCGGGAGGATCTGTATTACCGCATCAATACCGTGCATCTTGCGCTTCCCCCGCTACGGGAGCGCAAGGAAGACATCGTCCCGCTGGCGGAGCGATTTATCCGGCAGTTCGCCGAAAAGTATCACCGGCCGCTGACCGGCCTGGATGATTCTGCGAAGGTCCTGCTGGAAAACAGCCGCTGGAGCGGCAATATCCGGGAACTGCAGAACTGCATTGAAAAAGCCGTCATCCTCAGTGAATCGGGGAACTTGTCGGCCGGGGATATCCGGACGGAAACGCAGGCCCGTCAGGGCGGAGCGGCCGTCCCCTCCGACGATGAGGAAAAACGGGTCCGCGAAGCCATGTCCCGTGCGGGCGGCAATATCTCGGCCGCTGCCAAGATGCTGGGTGTCAGCCGTCCTACATTCTACGCCAAACTTAAGAAATACGGCCTGTGACCTTCACCGTCTGGCATATTGTCGTTACCGCAGCTGTCGTCGCGCTTGTCGTGGCGGTGGTTGTCGCCCTGCGGACCCGCCGGAAGGATATTAAAAAGGTGGCCTATATGATGGATGCCCTGGAAGACGGCGAACTGAATTTCCGCTTCAAGGAGAGCAACCGCTTCAACCGCACGCTCAACCGTATCCGCACCATCTTCGAGAAGCAGCGCCAGCAGCATGAGCAGGATTCCTGGACCAAGCTCATCCGCGTGCTCACCCACGAGATCATGAACACAGTCGCGCCGATTTCCTCCCTGTCGGACGCCCTGGCCAAATCGGTGGACGAGCACGGCCACAGCGACCTGGACGTCAAAGCCGGCCTGGAAACCATTTCCGATTCGTCAAAGAATCTGATTGAATTCGTGCAGACTTACCGGGAACTCTCCGGCGTGGCCAAGCCCGTCCGCAAGGCCCTTGAGCTGCAGGAACTGATGGACAGTGTCATTGCGCTCAACAGTGAATTTACGGCGTCCTGCGGCGCCACCTGCCGCTATGAGCCCGAAGAACCGGACCTGATGATCTACGCCGACGAGGGCCAGATATCCCAGATTCTGATCAACCTGATCAAAAACGCGCTGCAGGCCGGGGCGAAACACATCCTGCTCAGCGCCCGGATGGACCGGGACGATGCCGTGATCGTCCGGATCGCCAACGACGGCCAGCCCATCCCGCCGTCCGCCCAGGAACAGATTTTCATTCCTTTCTATACCACGAAAAAAGAAGGCTCCGGCATCGGCCTGTCCATCTCCCGCCAGATCATGCGCAACCACAACGGCAGCATCGAGCTGGTCCGCAGCGACGCCCAGCAAACCGTCTTCGAACTGGTTTTCCGCTAGGCCGTCTTTCCCTGAAAAGCGTTGACTCGCAAGTGCGATTGTAAAGCCAAGTGTAAAGCCAAGTGTAAAGCCAAGTGTAAAGCCAAGTGTAAAGCTTTACACTTCTTTACACTTTTGCTTATTTTGTAAGATTCTGTGTTTCAGTTATTTTAATGGTTTGGCACGGTGCGTGTTGAAGGGAGGGGCAAACTGTGGTTATTAGTATGAAAAGTTTTTTCAATAGGTTTTTGATGATGATCCTGGCGTGCACCACGACGGTGTACGCCAGCGGTCAGAACCCGATGACGCTTCGGGACTGTATGGCGTATGCCATTTCGAATTCGACCAAGATGCGGATCCAGCAGGCGGAGACCGGCGATGCACAGATCGCCCGCCGGAGTGCAATCCTGCGCGCTTTTACGCCGGGTATCAGTGGAAGCACGTATGCCTACTATAATTTCGGCCGGTCGATCGACCCGGAAACCAATACCTATGTGACGGAGACATCTTTCCACAACGGCTATTCACTCAGTGCCGGTATGACGCTTTTCGATGGCTTCAGCGCTGTCAACAACCTGAAAATCTCCAAGACGGCGCTCGCCATCGGGCAGACCCAGGAAAAGCAGGTTGAAGCCGATATCTGCCTGGCGGTGATGGAATCCTATTATAATGTGGTATACTACAAGAGAATCTGCGACATCTACGATGCACAGGTGGTGACCGCCCGCACGGCGCTTTCGCGCCTGCAGCGGCAGGAAGAGCTTGGCCAGAAAAGCCACGCCGACGTGGTGCAGGCCGAAGCCGACCTTTCCGACCGGCAGTACAACGCCATCAATGCCGCCAATATGTACCGCGACCAGCTGTCGAAACTGGCCGACCTGATGTTCTGGCCGGTGGATCAGGAACTGGTGATTTCCTGTGAAATTCCCGGTCAGGCCGGGAACGGCGTCATGCCCGACCTGATCGGGCATCTTTCCGCCACCGACGTGGTCGATTATGCCCTCAGCCACGACCCGGGCGTGAAAATCGCCGGCTGGAATCTCGACAATGCCCGCCGCGAACTGAATACGGCTGTCTGGCAGCTGCTGCCTTCGCTCAGTGTGAATGCCGGCTGGAGCACCAGCTATTTCAATTATCCCGGGCAGGACATCCATCTGGACCCGTTCCGCGACCAGCTCCGGAACCATCAGGGTGAGTATATCCAGTTCTCGATGTCCATTCCCATCTACAACCGGCTGCAGGGGCAGGACAATGTGGCGCGCAAACGCAATGCCGTGCGGAAGATGACGGCCCAGTTCGACCAGAAGCAGCGCGATGTGGCTTCGGAAGTCCGCCGGGCCGTCCAGGACCGCGACGGTGCCGCGGCCGCTTACGACCAGGCCTGCCGGAAGGCCCGTATCCAGGAAGAGGCCTATCAGCTGAATGCCAAGAAGATGGAGCAGGGGCTGATCTCGGCCATCGAATACCAGACGGCCACCAACGACTACCTCAAGGCCCAGGCCGATGAGATGGACGCCCTGTTCAAATATCTAATCAAGCAGGCGGTGGTCCGCTACTACAACGGAATTGAATACATCAATCAATAGATAATATACAGATACCATGGATAAGATTATTGAAAAGAAAAAAGGATGGCGCTTAGCCTTTACGAGAAAAGCCCTGCCGTATTGGCTGGGAGCATTGCTGGCCGTGTTTATCGTGTACCTGATTGCCAGGCCGAACAACAAGACGCTGCGCGTGGACAAGGATAGTCTGACGGTATCGAGCGCCGTGAGAGGTCAATTCAACGACTATATCCGCATCAGCGGACGGGTGCAGCCCATGACGACCATCCAGCTTTCGCCCCAGGAGGGCGGCATCGTGGAGCGGATCCTCATTGAGGAAGGCTCGCGGGTCAAGGCCGGAGATGCCATCCTGGTGCTGGCCAATGACAATCTGGACCTGTCCATCCTCAATTCTGAGGCGGAACTGGCCGAGAAGGAGAACATCCTGCGCAACACCCAGATCCAGATGGAACAGCAGAAGCTGGACGTGCGCCAGAATGTGCTGGAATATAGCACGCAGGTCGAAAGGCTGCGCCGCGCCTACGAACAGCAGAAGGCCCTTTATGAAGACAAACTCATCGCCCGGGAAGACTTCCTGAAAGCCGAGGAAGACTACAATCTGGCCCGGCAGAAATACGAGCTGATGGCCGAGCGCTCCAAGCAGGACAGCCTCTACCGCAGCACCCAGATCGACCGCATGGAAGAGAGCCTGGACAATATGCAACTCAACATGCAGATGATCCGCCGGCGCAAATCCAACCTCGTCGTCAAGGCGCCCATCGACGGTGAACTGGGCCTGCTGGACGTGGTTCTGGGTCAGAGCATCGCCAGCGGTACAAAGATCGGCCAGATCAACTCCGTGGGGACCTATAAAGTGGAGGCCCAGATCGATGAGCACTACATCGACCGCGTGGTGGCGGGCCTGGAGGCCACATTCGAGCGTCAGGGCGAAACCTTCTCCACCAGTATCCGGAAGGTATATCCGGAGGTGCGCGAGGGCAAATTCAAAGCCGACTTCAAGTTCGACGGCGAGCAGCCCGACAACATCCGCAGCGGCCAGACCTACTACCTGAATCTGCAGCTCGGACAACCCGAGGAGGCCGTCATCATCCCGCGCGGCACCTTCTACCAGAAGACCGGCGGCAAGTGGATCTATGTCGTGAACAAGGACGGCAACAAAGCCGTCAAGCGCGAAATCCGCATCGGCCGCCAGAATCCGCAGTACTATGAAGTCCTCGAAGGTCTGGAACCCGGCGAGAAGGTGATTACCTCCGGGTATGACACCTATGGTGATTCGGATGTGCTGGTATTTTAACGGGTAGTTTGAAGGATAATCGTTGCCGATGTCCCATTTTTCGGGACATCGGGAACAAACAAAGGTTGACATGAAGAGTTTTTGGAATTTCCTCAAGAAGAATAAGCTGTACGCGGCGGTGAACCTCGTGGGACTCACGGTGTCGATGGCGTTCGTGCTCCTGTTGGCGGTATATGTGCAGCGGCAGCTGACTACGGATTCCTTCCAGCAGAATGCGGATCGGATTTATGTGATTGCCAATGAGGATAACGTGACGATGGGTTATTGGCTGGACAAGCATTTGAAGAACAACTTTCCGGAAATAGAGAAGGGATGCTGCGTGGCCAACATCGCATCGGCGGCAGCATTCAACATTGGCGGAGAACGAGTCTATGGCAGCACGATGGCGGCGGACAGCACCTTCTTCGAGATGTTCAGCTATGACCTGGTGGAGGGCAATAAGGCCGACTGGCGCGTTTCCCAGGACCGCTGTATGGTGAGCCGGGAGTTTGCCAATGCCCATTTCGGGGACAAAGATCCGCTGGGACAGATCATATCTTTTAATTATGAGGGGTCCTTTCAGCTTACCGTCTGCGGCGTGTATGAAGATTTCGGGAATTCCATCCTGAAAGCGCCCGATGTCCTGATACGGGGCGATATAATGCCATTAATAAATACGTCACACGACGAATACATGAGCAATGCCGGAGGCGGTATCTGCTTCGTGATGGCTTATCCGGGTGCCGACCTCCAGGGCAGGCACGACGACATTCTGGACTGGTGTGAAGAGAATTTCTGGGTGTATAAAAGCCACTACGACAAGGTCAGAATCATCCCTCTTAGGGATATGTATTTCCTGAATGAAGGGATACGGTATGGCTCTGATACCATCCAGTTCGGCAACCGGAGTTTCGTGAATCTGCTGCTTGCCATGTGCATCCTGCTCCTGGCGTTTGCCGTGCTGAACTATATCAACATGACCACAGCCCTGACAGGCTTCCGGGCCAAGGAAATGGCCACCCGGCGCCTTGTTGGTGCCGACAAGCGCAGCATCTTCCTGAAAGTGATTGCCGAGAGTACGCTTATCTGCGGCATCTCAATGTTGCTGGCCATCCTGCTGGCCGAGGCGCTTGCACCTACCGCTTCCAGGATTCTGGAGTACCAGGTGTCCATTTTCAAGGCGATTACGCCTGTCAATGTGCTGCTGGTACTGGGGTTCATCCTGGTTCTTGGCGTGCTCTCCGGCCTTGTTCCGGCGCTGCTTATCCAGAAAGCGCAGCCCATCGAGATTGTGCGCGGCACGCTCCGGCTCAAGACCAAGACGGTCTATAGCAAAGTAATCATCATCGTGCAGAATGTAGTGGCCATCATCATGCTGGTGAGCGCCCTTACAATGGGTCTTCAGATCCGGCATCTGGTTTCTGCCGACCTGGGCTACAATACAAAAGATATCCTCGTGGTTGACAATGCCTTCGGCAGTACTGGGGAAATCCGGCCGCTGCTGGACCGTCTGAAGGCGGAACCTTGCGTGGAAGAAGTGGGCCAGGGTGACGGCATTCCGCTGGAGGGCACGAACAACTGGACGATGGAAATGCCTGACGGTCACTGGGTGTCCTTCCAACAAATCCAAGGGGATGACAAATATTTTGACATCCTGGGCTTGAAGGTGAAGCAAGATAACCATCAACCAAACAAATGGTGGCTCAATGAATATGCTTTCAAGCAGATTGGCATTGATGAGAGCGCCTTGGAGTTTGTTACAGCCCAAAACGGGACGTTGCCCATCGGCGGAATCTATTATGATTTCAAGATCCGTCCGCTGGAGGTCGATCAGAGCGCAGCGATGATTTACAATCGCGGCGAGAATCCCAATGATGATTATCCCTGGGTGCTTCTGGTGAAAACCACCGGCGACCAGGCGGCCGCGAAAAAGCAGGTGGAAGCCGCCTGCAAGGAAGTCTTCCCGGACCGGCTCTTCGAAGCCCAGTTCATCGAGGAAATGATCGAGGACGGCTTTGCCGATGAAAGCCGGGTGCTGAACATCGTGCTCATCTTCACGCTGTTGTCCATCCTGGTGAGCGCCCTCGGACTCTTCGCCATGAGTTCCTACTACATGCAGCAGGAAATCCGGAGCGTGTCGGTGAAGAAAGTCTTTGGCGCTGACTATTCCGGCGTGCTGAAAGAACTGGTGCTGTCATTCATGAAGATGATGGGGATTGCCTTTGTCATCGGCGTACCGATTGCCTGGTTCATCATGAATCGCTGGCTCTCTGGCTACGGCCATCGAATCAACCTTCACTGGTGGATATTCCTTGCAGCCGGGGCTGTAGTGGCGCTGATAGCCATCGCGAGCGTATTGTATCAAAGCATCAAGACCGCCCGGACGAATCCGGCAGAGGCGTTGAAGAAAGAATAGCAATGAAAGTATTCAGAAAAACAGGCGTTTCGACGCTGATTAATATCCTGGGGATGAGCGTGGCCTTTGCGGCGGCGATGATCCTGATGGTGCAGGTGCGCTGGGACACGACCTATGACGCCAATTATGAAGGGCACAAGCAGGTGTTCCGGATGGAGAACAATTGGATGGACAAGGGACTCTTCAGCACGTACTTTTCAAGGCCGATGATAGAAATCGCCAAGACGGCCAGTCCCAATGTCGAGGCAGTGGGAACTTATTGGACTATGCCCCACGAAGCTACATTAAAGAAAGACGGCGAAGAGACGGTGCTATCCGTTCCCTCTGCCACAGTTGACAGTTCCATGTTCTCCGTATTCCCCTTTGAGTGGGTTGAGGGCTCGGCACGGGAATTCACCGCCGGCGAGACGGCTGTCGTGAGCGAGGAATATGCGAAGGTCTTCTTCGGCGACGAGAGC